>Ga0268296_1014_pt1 | contig 282971 bp, 275 predicted proteins | sample MetYM1_FD_191345 | JGI IMG/M metagenome (GOLD analysis project Ga0268296, IMG submission 191345) | Soil microbial communities from Anza Borrego Desert, Southern California, United States - Methylocaldum Y-M1 | ecosystem: Environmental > Terrestrial > Soil > Desert | place: USA: California... | reverse complement strand
GATCCGCAAATCCTCCGACAAAGGTTTGGCCATGTGTGCCGGCCTCCTCGTCCAGCACACAGGGTGAATCAGATTTTGACTCCCATGGGAATCCCTCCCGATCCAAGTCGGTCAGATTTTGCTCTAGTTCAGGCATTTTAGACGCCGAGGGAGGTATCGAACCTCCATCTGTTGGCATTTCCAACCATGTAATTCGATCAGTGTTGATCAGCTCTATGCCTGTTGAGCTACTCGGCAGCAACAGATTTGGTAGCCGCGCGTTGATTTCGCAATACGATAAGGTCTGGCTCGTGCCCCGACAGCAGCCGCACCCACATTCTAATATATTAGCTCTTCGCCTGCCGCACGCACGGCTCCTCCGGCCTAAGCTCCTCTCGTCCGGTGGCCAGGGTCCTTGCGCCGGGCAGCGCACTGACGAACGGCAGGACCAGAACGAATGGACCAACAGAAACTCGATCGCGCGATCGGTCGTCGCTTGAAGACGCTGCGGACGCAGGCAGGCATGACGTTGAACGAGCTCGCGGGCCGCTCCGGCGTCAGCAGGGCCATGATCGGGCGGGTGGAGCGGGCTCAGAGCAGTGCGACGGCGGCGCTGCTCAACAAGCTCTGCGCGGCGCTCGACGTCACGCTCAGCGACGTCGTCGCGCTGGCGGAGAAGCCGCCGGAGCGCCTGGTGCGGCTTGCCGACCAGCCGCATTGGCGCGATCCCGACAGCGGCTACCGGCGGCGTCATGCCTCGCCGCCGGACGCGGCGAGCGGCATCGAGATCATCGTGGTCGACCTGCCGGCGGGGGCCCGCGTCTCCTACAGCCCCTGGGGCCGCAACGCCTTCACCCAGCAGATTCTGATGCTGGAGGGCACCATCGCCGTGCATATCGATGCCAAGGCGGTGCGGCTGCGTGAGGGCGATTGTCTGGATTTCGACGTGATGCGCGCCGTGATGTTCGAGAACGAGACCAAGCAGGATGCGCGCTACGTCATCATCACACGGCGCGGCGCTTCCTACGGCAAGATGTGAGAGCGTGGAGATCATGACGATGCAGATCCGCACCGGCGACACCTTTGATCCCCGTGTCATCGCGCTGCTCGATCATCACGTCGCCGCCGCGCGGGCGCAGACCGCGCCGGGGAGCGCCCATGCGCTTGATTTGGCGGGCCTTCGGGCGAGCGATGTCGCGTTCTGGACAGGCTGGGACGGCGAGATACTGGTTACCACCGGCGCGTTGAAGACGCTTTCGACGAGCCACGGCGAGGTCAAGTCGATGCACACGCTTCAGACCACGCGGCGGCGCGGCTATGGCGGCCGGATGCTGCGCCACATCATTGCGGAAGCCCGCGCGCGCGGCATGACGCGGCTCAGCCTCGAGACCGGCTCGTGGGACTACTTCAGGCCGGCCCACGCGCTCTACCTTGCGCACGGTTTCGTCGCCTGCGGCCCGTTCGAGGGCTATGTCGAAGATCCCAACAGCCTGTTCCTGACGCTGGACCTGTCGGCGCCGGTGCGCCGGTAGCTCAGGAGCGTGTCCCCTCGCAAGGCACGCAAATCAGCGAGATCGCCTCAAAATGAGTTGCGCACCTCAAAACACCTCTGCTAGCCTTCAGACATGGCCGAGACGCTCACCCCGACCGCGCTGACGCTGAAGGACATCGCCCGCGAGGCCGGTGTCAGCCTCGCCACGGTCGACCGCGTCCTGCACAATCGCCCGGGCGTGCGGCCGGACACGGTGCGGCGCGTCAAGGCGGCGATCGAACGCAATTCATTCCAGCCGCATGTGGCCGCCGCCGAGCTCGCCCGGGGCCGCGCCCGTCGCTTCGCCTTCGTGATGCCGTCGGGGCCGAACCCGTTCATGCAGCAGATCGAGGCCTATCTCGGCGAGATGGCAGCCTGGCTGGCGGCCCGCCGCCTCAGCGTCGAGACGGTCGCAACCGACGTGTTCGACGCTTCCGCGCTCGCGGCCTCGCTGGAGGCATTGTCGGGCGATTGCGACGGCGTTGCCGTGGTGGCGCTGGATCATCCCGGCGTGCGTGCTGCCATCAACGATCTCGTCGATGCCGGCACCAAGGTCGTGACGCTGGTCTCGGACGTGCCATCCTCGCGCCGGCACCATTATGTCGGCATCGACAATATCGCCGCGGGGCGCACTGCCGGCGCGCTGGTCGGGCGGCTGGTCGGCCAAAGATCCGGCAAGGTCGCGATCGTCGCGGGCTCGCAGGGCCTGCGCGATCATGCCGAGCGCATCTTCGGCTTCAACCAGGTGATGGCGACGGAATTCCCCGGTCTCGGCGTGCTGCCCGTGCTGGAAGGGCGCGACGAGGACGACCGTTCGGAGCAGCTGCTGGGCCGGCTGCTCCGCAGTCATGCCGACATTGTCGGCCTCTATAACGTTGGTGCCGGCACGCAAGGCGTCGCCAAAGCGTTGAGCGAGGCCGGCCGCGACAAGCAGGTGGTGTTCGTCGGGCACGACGTCACGGCGCTGACGCGCCGATTGCTGCTGCAGGGCGTGATGGATGCTGCGATCTCGCAGAACCCTGGACATGAAGCGCGCGCGGCCGTGCGCGTGCTGCTGGCGCTCGCCCGCGGCGAGCCGATCCTGCGCGAACAGGAGAAGATCAGGATCGACATCGTGATGCGGGACAATCTGCCTTAGCGGCAGGCGGATTTCGGAACGGCCCGTTGCGGGGAAAGCGACGCAAGATCGCGCACCGCCGCAGGCAAAAGGGAGGATAGCGTGTATCTCGGGATCGACATCGGCACGTCCGGTGTGAAAGCGGTGCTGGTGAGCGAAGCCGGCGCGGTCGTCGCGACGGGAACGCGCGAGCTTGCGCTGTCGCATCCCGCACCGCTGTGGTCCGAGCAGGATCCCGATGCCTGGGTCGATGCGACCATCGGCGCCATCGACGATCTCGCCGCGCGCCAGCCGCGCGAGGTTGCGCAGGTTCGTGGCATCGGGCTGTCAGGCCAGATGCATGGCGCGACGCTGCTCGGCGAGAACGGCCGGCCGCTGCGTCCGGCCATCCTCTGGAACGATGGTCGCTCGCAGGCCGAATGCGCCACGCTGGAGCGGCGCTGTCCCTCGCTGCACACGATCACCGGCAATCTGGCGATGCCCGGCTTCACTGCCCCGAAATTGCTATGGGTCGCGCGGCATGAACCCGAAATCTTCGACCGCGTGGCAAAGGTGCTGTTGCCGAAAGCCTATGTCCGCTATCGCCTCACCGGCGAGATGGTCGAGGACATGTCGGACGCATCAGGCACGCTGTGGCTGGACGTCGGTCTGCGTCGTTGGTCGGCCCTGCTGCTGCATGCCACCGGACTCGATCTGCACCACATGCCGCGCCTGGTCGAGGGCAGCGAGGTGAGCGCCGTGCTCGCGCCGGACTACGCACGGCGCTGGGGCATGCGGAACGATGTGGTGGTCGCGGGCGGTGCCGGCGACAATGCCGCCAGCGCGATCGGGCTCGGTGCCATCGTGCCGGGCGATGCCTTCTTGTCGCTGGGCACGTCGGGTGTCCTGTTCCGTGTCACCGATCGCTTCGCCCCGGCGCCGGCTTCGGTCGTGCATGCCTTCTGTCACGCGCTGCCCGGCCTCTGGCATCAGATGGGTGTGATGCTGTCGGCGGCGGCCTCACTTGCGTGGCTCGCAGGCGTGATGGAAACGCCGGCTGCAGCGCTGCTGGCGCCGCTCGGCGAGCGCGTCGATGGACCAAGCCCGATCAAATTCCTGCCCTATCTCGATGGCGAACGCACGCCGCACAACGATGCCGCAGCCAGCGGCGCCCTTGTCGGCTTGCGCGGTGCGACCGGCCGGAGCCAGATCGTCCAGGCCGTGCTCGAGGGCGTCGCCTTTGCCGCGCGCGACAATCTGGCGGCGCTGAGCGCGGCGAGCGGGCCGATTGCCGAAGTCGATCTCGTCGGCGGCGGTTCTCGCTCGGCGCTGTGGGCGCAAATCTGCGCCGATGTGCTCGGCATTCCCGTTCACCGCGTCGAAGAAGGCGAGGTCGGAGCCGCGCTCGGCGCTGCACGGCTCGCCCGCATCGCGGCCACCGGCGAAGCCGCAGCGGAGGTCTGCACCCGTCCGCGGCGACTCGCGACCTTCACGCCCCGTGCATCCGTCGCTTCGGCCTATGACGAGGCCTATCGGCGGTGGCGCGCGCTTTATCCAGCATTGAAGGAGGCCGTTAAGTGAACGCGTCAGCCAAGTTCTTCGATGCAAGCGCACCCGTCGCCTTCGGCGGCAAGGATGCGGAACAAGCCGCCTTCCGCTGGTACGACAAGGACCGGCTCGTGCATGGCCGCAGGCTCGAGGATCATCTGCGCTTTGCAGTCTGCTATTGGCATTCCCTATGCTGGCCGGGCGGCGATCCCTTCGGCGGGGAGACGTTCCTGCGGCCCTGGCACCACGGCACCGACGCGATGGCGATGGCGCGCGCCAAGGCTGACGTCGCCTTCGAGCTGTTCCGCCTGCTCGACGTGCCGTTCTTCACCTTCCACGACGTCGATGCGGCGCCGGAAGGCGCCACGCTCGCGGAATCCGTCGCCAACCTCAACGCGATCGCCGATCTGTTCGAGCAGAGGATGGCTTCCGCAAAAGTGCGCCTGCTCTGGGGCACCGCAAACCTGTTCTCACACCGCCGCTACATGGCGGGCGCCGCGACCAATCCGGACCCTGATATCTTCACCTATGCCGCGGGCCAGGTCCGCGCCGCGCTGGAGGTGACGCACCGGCTCGGCGGCGAGAACTACGTGCTGTGGGGCGGGCGCGAGGGCTACGAGACGCTGCTGAACACCGATCTCAAGCGCGAGCTCGACCAGCTCGGCCGCTTCCTCTCGCTCGTCGTCGAGCACAAGCACAGGATCGGCTTCAAGGGACCGATCTTGATCGAGCCGAAGCCGAAGGAGCCGACCAAGCATCAATATGATTTCGACGTCGCCACCTGCTACGGCTTCCTCGAGCGCTACGATCTCCTGAACGACGTCAAGCTCAACATCGAGCAGAACCACGCCATCCTCGCCGGCCACTCCTTCCATCACGAGGTCGCGCTCGCCGAGGCGCTCGGTGTCTTCGGCTCGCTCGACATCAACCGCGGCGACGATCTGCTCGGCTGGGACACCGACCAGTTCGCAATGAACGTGGGCGAGCTCGCGCTGGTGTTCCACGAGATCCTGAACCGCGGCGGGTTCACCTCGGGCGGTCTCAATTTCGACGCCAAGATCCGCCGCCAGTCCATCGACGCCGACGATCTGATCCATGCCCATGTCGGCTCGATGGATGCCTGCGCGCGTGCCTTCCTCGCCGCCGCCGACATGATCGATGCCGCCGTCCTCACCGAGCCGCTTGCCAAGCGTTACGACGGGTGGGCCGGCCCCGAGGGGCGCGCCATTCTCGGCGGCCAGCGCTCGCTCGCCGATCTCGCCGACCGCGCCATGAGTCCCGGCTTCGACCCGCAGCCGCGCTCGGGCCGGCAGGAATATCTGGAATCCCTCGTCAACCGCTACGTCTGAGGAGGATCGCTGATGGCAAAGACCGACGCAACACCGGTCCTCGAGCTGACCGGCATCGGCAAGGAGTTCGGCGCGATCCGCGCGCTGCACGATGTCGAGATGCAGGTCTTCCCCGGCGAAGTGGTCGGCCTGATGGGCGACAACGGCGCCGGCAAGTCGACGCTGGTCAAGATCATTGCCGGCAATTTCCGTCCCACCCACGGCGAGATCCGCTTTGCCGGCAGCACGGTCCACTTCAACCGCCCGGTCGATGCCCGCGCTGTCGGCATCGAGGTGGTCTATCAGGACCTCGCACTATCGGACAATCTGACGGCGGCAGCCAACGTCTTTCTCGGCCGCGAGCTGAAGCGCAAATTCGGACCGATCGCCTTGCTTGATCACAAGGCAATGGCGGCGCGCGCGCTGGAGCTGTTCGGCGAGCTGCGCTCGGAGACGCGCCCCGACGATCTCGTCAAGCAGATGTCGGGCGGCCAGCGCCAGGCGGTCGCGATCGCGCGGACGCGGCTGTCCAACGCCAGGCTCGTGATGATGGACGAGCCGACCGCCGCCATCTCGGTGCGCCAGGTCGAGCAGGTGCTCGGCCTGATTCACCGGTTGAAGGAGCAGGGGGTCGCCGTGATGCTGATCTCGCATCGCATGCCCGACGTGTTCGCGGTGTGCGACCGCGTCATCGTCATGCGCCGCGGCGAGAAGCGGGCCGACAAGCCGATCCACGAGACCTCACCGGAGGAAGTCACCGCTCTCATCACCGGCGCGAAGGAGGCGGCATGATGGCCATGCCCATGGAATCCCCGATCACCTTCACCAATGTAGGCAAGATCAGGTGGTGGCAGCGCGGCATCTTCGCCTCCCAGACCGGCTATGTCCTGCTCGCGCTGGCCGTGCTGCTGGTGATCATGCATTTCGCCAGCCCCTACTTCTTCACCGAAGGCAACATGCAGAATGTGGCGAAGAATTTTTCCTTCATCGCCATTGCGACGCTCGGCGTCACCTTCGTGGTCATCACCGGCGGCATCGACCTCTCGGTCGGCTCGATGATGTGCTTCTCCGCCATGATCACCTCGATGGTGATGACCGAGCTGTCGACGCCCGGCTCGCCCGCGGGCGCGCTGTTCGTGCACATGGCGGCCGACGGCAAGACCGTGCTCGCCAATGTGCCCGGGCTGATCCTGCTGGTCTCGATCGTCGCCGGCCTCGGCGTGGCGCTGATCGCCGGCCTCGTCAACGGCTTCTGCATCGCCGTGCTCGGGCTGTCGCCCTTCGTGACCACGCTCGGCATGCTCTCGATCGTGCGCGGGCTCGGCTACGTCGTCTCAAACGGCCGTGGCAGCTTTCCGGGTGGCCCGGACGCCGACTATTTCTACGCCGCGACCTCGGGCGATGTACTCGGCGTGCCCGTGCCTTTCATTTATCTCGTGATCCTCGCGCTGGCGATGGCCGTGGTGCTGCATCACACCTCGTTCGGCCGCCACGTCTTCGCGCTCGGCGGCAACGAGAAGGCGGCCGAGCTCACCGGCATTCCGGTGGTGCGGGTGAAGATCGAGGTCTACGTGATCTGCGCGCTCGCTGCGGGGCTCCAGGGCATCATCATCTCCGGTTGGCTCGGGTCGGCGCCGGCCAATATGGCGACATCTTACGAGCTCAACGTGATCGCGGCGGCCGTGATCGGCGGCGCCAACCTCGCCGGCGGCATTGGCGGCCCGCTCGGGGCCATCGTCGGCTGCGTGCTGCTGGAAGTGATCCGCAACGGTCTCGTGCTGGCGCAGGTCAGCTCCTACTGGCAGCAGACGCTGGTGGGCGTGATCATCATCCTTGCTGTGCTGGTCGACCGTATCCGCTCGCGGATGAATTGACGTGACGTCGTTCCGGGAGGGCAACCAAGATGCCGCCCGTCCGCTTCCCGGACGCTTCTGACAGGATGGGCGCTAGAGAAGGGTGGAGGAGATAATGAGGAAACTTCTTCTTGCCGGCATCGCCGTTGCGATGATGGCTACGCCGGCGTTCGCCGCGAACTACCGCTTCGTGATCGTCCCCAAGGCGATGAACAACCCGTTCTTCGACTTCGCGCGCGATGGCTGCCTCAAGCGCGCCAAGGAGCTCGGCAACATCGAGTGCATCTACAAGGGGCCGGTGGAGCATGAGCCGGCGACGCAGGCCCAGATCATCCAGGACTTCGTCACCCAGAAGGTCGACGGTCTCGCCATCTCGGTCGCCGACGTCGCGGCTATGACCAAGTCGATCGAGGCGGCAACCGCCGCCGGCATCCCCGTCATCACCTTCGATGCCGATGCGCCGGGCTCCAAGCGCATCGCCTATATCGGCACCAACAACAAGGAGTTCGGCCTGGCTCTCGGCAAGCAGCTCCTGAAGATGCGGCCCGATGGCGGCAAATACGCCATGGTCTCGGGCGGTCCCGGCGCCAAGAACCTCGCCGAGCGCGTCGATGGCGTGCGCGAGGCGCTGAAGGGCTCGAAGTGGACCGAGGTCGCGGGCTCCCCGACCTTCTGCAACGACGATCCCGCGCTCGCGGTCCAGCAGATGACGGACATGCGCACCGCAACGCCCGACCTCGCCGCCATCGTTCCCATCGGCGGCTGGCCGATGTTTGCTCCCGAGGGTTTCAAGGCCTTCGCATCCAGGAACAAGAAGGACATCGATTCCGGCAAGTTCACGCTGGTCGTGGCCGATACGCTGAAGATGCAGCTCGAGCTGCTGCGCGACGGTTATGTCAATGCGCTGGTCGGCCAGCGCCCGTTCGAGATGGGCGAGAAGGCGATGGACACGCTGCTCGCCATCAAGAAGGGCGAGAAAGTACCGGAGATCGTCTACACCGGCCTCGATCTCGTCACCAAGGACAACGTCGCACAGATGTTGAAGTAGGCGCGCCGCCAGCCCCGCGCTCCTCTCCCGCTTGCGATTTGCGCAAGCGGGAGAGATGATTTGGACTGTCTGGAAGAAGACTGCTGGAAGGCAATGGGAATGAAAAGGTCACGGCTCGGCGCTCTCGACGTCACCTCACTCGGCCTCGGTTCCGCCCCGCTCGGCGGATTGTTCTCCCCCGTCAGCGATGTCGATGCGCAAGCAACGATTGAAAGGGCCTGGTCTCTCGGCATCCGCTTCTTCGACACCGCGCCGCTCTATGGCTTTGGCCTTGCCGAGCGGCGGCTGGGCGCATTCCTGCGGCAGCAGCCGCGCGACTCCTACGTCATCTCGACCAAGGTCGGCCGTCTGCTGCGCGCACCGGATGGCGCTGCCGCCGAGGACGAGCACTACAAGGGCACGCCGCGGGAGCGGCCGGTGTTCGATTTCAGCCATGACGGGGTGATGCGATCGGTCGAGGAGAGCCTGGCGCGCCTTGGGCTCGACCGCGTCGACATCCTGCTCGTGCATGATCCTGACGACCATTATGACGACGCCGTCAGCGGCGCCTTCCGCGCGCTGCAGCGCCTGCGCGAGGACTGCACGGTCAAGGCGATCGGCGCCGGCATGAACCAGTCGGAGATGCTGGTCCGCTTCGCCGAGGCCGTGCCGGTCGACTGCTTCCTGCTCGCCGGGCGTTACACGCTGCTCGATCAGGGCGCGCTGGATGCGCTGTTTCCGGTCTGTCAGGCGAAGGGTATCGGCATTCTGCTCGGCGGCATCTACAACAGCGGCATCCTGGCCGATCCCCACACGAGCGCGAAATTCAACTATCAGGACGCCGATCCGGCGCTCGTCGCGCGTGCGCTCGAGCTCGACGCGCTCTGCCGCAGGCACGGCACCGAGCTGAAAGCCGCCGCGCTCCAGTTCTGCATGGCGCATCCGGCGGTGACGGTCGCCGTGATGGGCGTGCGCAATGAAGCGGAGGTCGCCGACAATATCGCAATGTCGGAGAAAGCGGTGCCGGCCGCGTTCTGGCAGGAACTGCGTGCGAGAAAGTTCGTCGATGCGCGGGCGCCGCTGCCGGGCGGGGCGTAAGGGCATGATCATCGACGGCCACCAGCATTTCTGGGACCCGGCACGCGCCGACTATCCCTGGATGGAGGCGGACGAACTCGGCCCGATCCGCCGCGCCTTCGGTCCCGCCGATTTCGTGCCGCTCATGAAGGCCAATGGCATCGACGCAAGCATCCTGGTGCAATGCCGCTCCGCGCTGGAGGAGACCGAGCAGTTCCTGCACATCGCGCACGAAAATCCCTTCGTCGTCGGCGTGGTCGGCTGGGCCGATCTGACCGATGGCGCCCTCGACGAAACGCTTGATCGCCTGCGCGCCTTGCCCGGCGGCGGCAGGCTGGTGGGAATTCGTCATCAGGTCCACGACGAGGCTGATCCGGATTGGCTGCTCCGCGAGGATGTGCAGCGCGGCCTCACGGCTGTTTTCACCCGCGATCTCGCCTACGATCTTCTCGTCCGCACCCGCGAGCTGCCGGCCGCGATCGCAACGGCGCAGGCCTTTCCGCAAGCGCGCTTCGTGCTGGACCACGCTGCCAAGCCGCCGATCGCCGACGGCGGCAGCGCCGAATGGACCGACGGCATCGCAGCGCTGGCGGCTTGCGGCAATGTCTGGTGCAAGATCTCAGGCCTGGCGACCGAGGCGGTCTGGAATGACTGGGATGCGGAGCGCCTGTTTCCGTTCGTCGAGCACGCCGCGAAATGCTTCGGGGAGGACAGGCTGATCTACGGCTCGGACTGGCCGGTATGCCTGCTTGCGGGAAGTTACGGCGAGATCAAGACCGCGCTGGAGGCCTGCCTGGCGAGGCTTGGCCCGCGCGTGCGCGACAAGGCTTTTGGTGTGAATGCGACGCAGGCTTATCGGCTGGCTATCGCCGCTTAGAGCGCGATGAAATGAGGCTCGATCGCTACAAAGACGGAGGTGCGCTCCCTCTCCCGCTTGCGGGAGAGGTGAACGAGCCGCGGCAATCGATTGGACCTAAAGTCATTCCGCTCTAGCTCGAAGCGTCGGCGCCTTCCTCTCCTGGCGGAGCAGGAGAGGGGAAGCAACGCGCCAGGTCCTACTCCGACATCGGCTTGTCGGAGATGTCCCAGTCCTTGCCGGTGAAGGTGGAGATGAACAGCGTCTTCATCGGCGTGTAGTTCTCGGGCGTGTAGCTGTAGGTGACGCCGTCGAGGAAGTAGGGCGAGTGGAAGCCCGCGAGCGTCGATGCCTGCTTCAGCACGTTGGCGCGGGTGAGCTCGTCGCCGCAGCGGCGCAGGATCTCGCCCATGGTCACGGCCTGGCCGTAGCCGGCAAAGGCGATGGTGTTGTCGGGGTCGATCGCCGGCGTGTACTTCTTGCGCAGCTCCTCGAACGCCATCACGTCGGGGTCCTTCTCCCATTTGGGCAGGCCGACCTCCTTGTTGTAGCGGATGGCGACGATGCCGGCGGCGTTCTCGAGGCCTGCGGCGCTCAGGATGGAGCGGCCGGTCGAGCCCGCCGACAGCAATTGCAGCGGCTTCCAGCCGAGCTCGGCCACTTTACGAATCGACTGCGACGACGCCTTGCCGGTCGAGATGTTGTAGAAGACGTCGGCGCCCGACTTCGAGAGGTTGATGAGCTGGGAATCGACGGTCGGCTCGGTGAGATCGTAGGTCTGCTCCATGATCACCTGGGCGGTACCGCCGGCATCGGCCAGCACCTTCTTGAACGGGCCCAGGAAGTCGCGGCCGAAATCATCGTTCTGATAGAGGATGCCGATCTTCGCGTTCGGCTTCACGCTGACGACGTGCCGGGCCAGGATGCGCGCCTCGGTCGGATAGAGCGGCAGCCCCGCCATCGTCCATTTGAACTCTTTTGGGTTGTTCCACTTCGATGCGCCGGTGTTGAGCAGGAGCTGCGGCACGCCCTTGGAGTTCAGGTATTTGTGCACGGCGGTCTGCGGCGCGGTGCCGAGCGAGCCATAGAGCGCCAGCACTTCCTCTTGCTCGACCAGGCGCCGCGTCGCCTCGACGCATTTCGGCGCGCTGTAGGCGTCGTCCATGGTGAGGAACTTGACCTTGCGTCCGTTGATGCCGCCCTTCTCGTTCAGCATCTGGAAGTAGGCTTCGCCGATGCGCCCGAGCACGCCATAGAGCGAGCCGGGGCCGGAATGCGGCACGGTCTGCCCAATCTTGATCTCGGTGTCGCTGGCGCCCGCGTCGTATTTCTTCTCCGCGGCCCAGACATGAGGCGCAGGCAAGCTGGATGCAGCGATGGTGGCGAGCGCGCCGGCGCTGAAATCGCGCCGCGATGGATTCTTCGTCATTATTTGTTTCTCCCTAGCGAGGGCATTGTGCTGACAACGCAGCTCGGCTCGCAAGTGGGGAGTCGCAACTTTGCGACGCAATGACGCTCATATTGCGCGGTGCTAGCGCCTAGACTCAAGTTTTCTCGGCGACGACGACGAGGCCGCGCACCGGCTCGTTGTTCTCGATGCGCGGCGAGGCCAGCTCCAGTGTCAGCAGCTCGAGGCCGGCCTTGGCAATCGCGTCGCGGACATATTCCGCGGAGTGGGCATAGCGCAGGCCTTCGCCGAGCACGATGCCGCCGCCGTCATGAGTCTCCAGCGTGAAGGCGAGCACGCCGCTGGACGCGAGCACGCGCCTGGCTTCGGTCAGCACCGGTGCGAGATCGGAGAGATACACGAAGGCGTCCGCAGCGACGACGAGATTTGCGCTCGCGTCCGCCTTGGTGCGCAAGCCTTCGATCATGTCGGCGATCTCGAGCTCGGCATAGAGGTTGGTCGCGCGAGCCTCCTTGATCATGCCCGGTGACAGGTCGACGCCGATGAAGTGGTCGACCTGCTTGGCGAAGGCGGCGGCCGCAAGCCCGGTGCCGCAGCCGAGATCGATCGTGCGCTTGAAGTAGGCCGGCTTCTTGGCGGCGCCGCGCGCGGCCAGCACCGCCTTGAAGATCAGGCTCGGGCCGCGATAGCCGAGATCGTTGATCAGCGTGTGCTCGAAGCGCGGCGCGTATTGATCGAACAGCGTTTGCACATAGGCCTTGGGCATCTCCGCCATCTGTACGTCGCCGAGCCGCATCAGGTGCAGGCCGGCGCCGTGCTGATCCTCGGGATCGGACTCGCGCGCTTTCCGGAAGGCTTCGATGGCCTTGTCGCGCTCGCCGAGCTGCCGACGGATCTCGCCGAGCGTGAACCAGGCCGAGGTGAAGTTCGGAGCGAGTTCGATCGCCTGCTCGATCAGATCGGCCGCCGCGGCCAGGTCGCCCTTGAGCTGAAGGTCGCGCGCGAACTCGAAGCGGCGGTCGGCCATGAGGTCGCCGGAGGATTGGAACAGGCGGAGCGGCATCGGGGAACCATGAAAAGCGAAAGACTCGAAGAAAATGCGGCGCAACCTATATGACAGATATGCGTCCCCAAGACATCCTGCTGCCAACTGCTGCCGGCCTGTGCTGCAAGCCCGGCGGCTTTCATATCGATCCTGTCCGGCCGGTCGAGCGCGCCGTGATCACCCACGGCCATTCCGACCATGCCCGCGCCGGCCATGGCGCGGTGCTGGCGACACAGGAAACGCTCGACATGATGCGGCTGCGCTACGGCGAGAATTTTGCCGGCTCGACGCAAGCCATCCGCTATGGCGAGGAGATTCGGCTTGGCGACGTCCGCGTCAGATTTCACCCGGCCGGCCATGTGCTGGGCTCGGCGCAGGTCGCGGTGACGTGCCAGGACACCTGCATCGTCGCCTCCGGCGACTACAAGGACGCGGCCGATCCGACCTGCACCCGGTTCGAGCTGGTGCCCTGCGACGTCTTCATCACCGAGGCCACTTTTGGCTTGCCGGTATTCCGCCATGGCGATGCCGCCGACGAAGTGAAGAAGCTGCTGGCCTCCGTCGCGCTGTTTCCGGAGCGCGCGCATCTGGTCGGCGCCTATTCGCTCGGCAAGGCGCAGCGCGTGATCGCGCTGCTGCGGCAGGCCGGCTATGACGCGCCGATCTACCTGCATGGCGCCATGGAGAAGATCACGCACTATTACCAGAGCCGCGGGATCGCGCTCGGCGAGCTGAGGCCGGTGAAGGGCGTGAAGAAGTCGGCCCTTGCCGGCACCATCACGCTGGCGCCGCCCTCGGCGACTTCCGATCTCTGGACGCGGCGTTTTCCCGATCCCGTCACCGCCTTCGCGTCCGGGTGGATGCGCGTGCGCGCCCGGGCGCGCCAGCGCGGCGTGGAATTGCCGCTGGTGATCTCCGACCACGCCGATTGGGACGGCCTTACCTCTACGATCGCCGCGACCGGCGCGGGCGAGATCTGGGTCACTCACGGCCAGGAAGATGCGCTGGTGCATTGGTGCCGAAGCAAAGGCCTGAAAGCGCGGCCGCTCGATCTCGTCGGCTACGGCGACGAGGAGGAGAGCGAGACGCCGATTCCAGACGAGGCCGAAGCATGAACCGCTTCGCCGAACTGCTCGACCGCCTCGCTTACGAGCCCGGCCGCAACAACAAGCTGCGGCTGATCACCGGCTATTTCCGCGAGGTCGGTGATCCCGACCGCGGCTATGCGCTGGCCGCGCTGACCGGCGCGTTCAGCTTCAAGCATGCCAAGCCCGCGCTGATCCGCGATCTCATTGCATCGCGCACGGACGAGGTGCTGTTCGGGCTCTCCTATGATTATGTCGGCGATCTCTCGGAGACGGTGGCGCTGATGTGGCCTCGGCGCGACGCAAACAACAGCGAATCTTTTCCGGGCTACCCCTCTCCCCAGCCCTCCCCCACAAGGGGGGAGGGAGCGCAGCCGCGGGCGCCGCGGCAGACGGGCTCGAAGGCCGCGGATGATGTAGCGGGTGATGGACGCGCTGCTCTCACCGTTCCCTCCCCCCTTGTGGGGGAGGGGCAGGGAGGGGGGTACCGCGGGCGAGATGCCCGCGATGTGCTCCATCCAAGCAACCACAACAACCCACCGCCGCCATCCCTCACCGAAGTCGTCACCACGCTGCGCACGCTCGGAAAGACCGAGTTGCCGAAGCAGCTCGAGCGCTGGCTTGACGAACTGGATGAGACCGGCCGCTGGGCGCTGCTGAAGCTCGTCACCGGCGCGCTTCGGATTGGCATCTCCGCGCGCCTCGCCAAGACCGCGGCCGCCGCACTCGGCGACAAGGACCCGCATGAGGTCGAGCTGATCTGGCCGGGCCTCATCCCGCCCTATCTCGACCTGTTCGCCTGGCTGGAGGGACGCGCCGAAAAGCCCGTCAATCGCGATCCCGCGCCGTTCCGGCCCGTGATGCTGGCGCATGCGATCGAGGACACGGATTTCGCCGCGCTCGATCCCGCCGACTACATCGCCGAATGGAAGTGGGACGGCATCCGCGTGCAGGCGGTGGCGGGGCGGGACGATCGCGGCCGAATCACGGCGCGGCTCTATTCGCGCACCGGCGAGGACATCACGGGGAGCTTCCCCGACCTCGTGCCGTCGCTGCACCTGCCCGGCGCCATCGATGGCGAGCTCCTGATCCTGCGCGAGGGCCGCGTGCAGAGTTTCAACGTCCTGCAGCAGCGCCTCAACCGCAAGGTCGTCTCGCCGAAGCTGATCAAGGAGTTTCCGATCCACCTTCGCGCCTACGATCTGCTTGGCGACGACGAGAATGATCTGCGCGAGCTGCCTTTTGCCGAGAGACGCGAACGGCTGGAGAGATTCGTTGGGAAGCTCGACGATCCCCGGATCGACCTGTCGCCCACGGTCCCTTTCGCAAGCTGGGACGCGCTGACCGCCGCGCGCGCCGATCCGGCGAGCGCAGGTGCCGGCGAGGATGCGGACGCCGTCGAAGGCGTGATGCTGAAGCGGCGCGATGCGCCTTATCTGCCCGGGCGGCCGAAGGGCCAATGGTGGAAGTGGAAGCGCGACCCGCACATCATCGACGCCGTGCTGATGTATGCCCAGCGCGGCCACGGCAAGCGCTCGTCCTATTATTCCGACTACACTTTTGGCGTCTGGACCGAGGGCGATGGCGGTGACGAACTGGTGCCGGTCGGCAAGGCCTATTTCGGCTTCACGGACGAGGAACTGCTCCAGATCGACCGCTTCGTCCGCCGCAACACCACGGAAAAGTTCGGCCCCGTGCGTCATGTCGTGCACGAGGGCGACAAGGGGCTGGTGTTGGAGGTCGCGTTCGAGGGGCTGCAACGTTCGCCACGACACAAGTCCGGCGTCGCCATGCGCTTTCCCCGCATCAGCCGCTTGCGCTGGGACAAGCCGCCGCGCGAGGCCGACCGGCTGGAAACGCTGGAGAAGATGCTGAAAGCGGAAGCGGCGGAGATCGAAATGTGAGGCGTTCTGAGGTCAGGTTCGATCGCCGCTGCGAACGCAGTCCGCTCCCTCTCCCGCTTGCGGGAGAGGGGTGGGGAGAGGGCTGTCTCCGCAGTGGGATTCCCCCAGAGGCGAGAACCCTCACCCGCGCCTTCGGCGCGACCTCTCCCGCAAGCGGGAGAGGTTACAGGGAGCTCGCGGCACACGTTTGCCCGAATTAAACTCCCGTAACTCGATTGACGCCGCTTGCGGGTTCCCCATGTGCCTCGCCGTGCCCTATAATGGGATCGAATCCCCCTGAGGAGTTCGCGATGGTCCAAGACGTCAGAGATTTTCCGGCCGGCCGCAGCGACGGCCTGCACCGCTTTCTCGGCGGCTCCCCGCTGGCGGTCGCGTTTCGCCTGGTTCTGCTCTCGATCCTGGTCGGCGTCGTGCTGGCCGCGATCGGCTTCGACCCCTGGAACATCATCACCAGCATTCGTCTCCTGTTCCAGCGTCTCTGGGATCTCGGCTTCGATGCCGTGAACTGGCTGTGGCGTTACTTCCTGCTCGGCGCCGTCATCGTGATCCCGATCTGGCTGCTCTCGCGTGTCTTCGGCGCGCCGCGCGGCCGGTGAGATTTTGAGGGCTCGCTGCCGATGCAATTGCGCTTTGTCGGCTGCGGCGATGCTTTCGGCTCCGGCGGCAGGCTCAACACCTGCTTTCATGTCTCGGGGCGCGAGGCCAATTTCCTGATCGATTGCGGCGCGTCGGCTCTGCCGGCGCTGAAGCGGCTCGAGATCGACTGCAACGAGATCGATCTGATCCTGATCACGCATTTCCACGGCGACCATTTTGGCGGGCTACCGTTTGTCCTGCTCGACGCGCAATTCTCGCGGCGGACGCGGCCGTTGACGATCGCGGGTCCGCAAGGCATCGCGCCGCGGCTGGCCCAGGTGATGGATGCGCTGTTCGAGCATTCCTCGAAGACCCAACAGCGGTTCGAGCTGAACGTGATCGAGCTCGCCCCCGGGCAAGGCCAAAGCTTCGGCGCGGTGACGGTGACGCCCTATCCGGTCGTGCACGGCGAATCCGGCGGGCCCTTCCTGGCTTATCGCGTCGAGGCCGAGGGCCGCACGCTCGCCTATAGCGCCGATACCGAATGGACGGAGACGCTCATTCCGCTGGCGCATGGCGTGGACCTTTTCATTGCGGAAGCCTACATGTACGAGAAGGTGGTCAAGAACCATCTCAGCCTGAAGACCTTGGAACAGCATCTGCCCGCGATCGGCGCCAAGCGGCTCGTCCTCACCCATATGAGCGAGGACATGCTGTCGCGTCTGGGCGAAGTGCCGCATCTCGCTGCAGAGGACGGCATGGTGCTCGTGTTCTGACATGCACGCACCGGTTCATCCCAGGATCAGCTCCCGACAGGTGTTCTCCATCGCGGGCCCGGCGATGGTCGCGAACCTGACCACGCCGCTGATCGGCGTGGTCTCGACCACCGCGATCGGACGGCTCGACGATGCCGCGCTGCTCGGCGGCGTCGCGATGGCCTCCGTCATCTTCGACTGCCTGTTCTGGCTGTTCGGCTTCCTGCGCATGAGTACGCTCGCCTTCACCGCGCAGGCGCTGGGCGCCAGCGAGACGCGCGAGCAGACCGCGATCCTGGTGCGCGGCTTCATCGTTGCGGGCCTGATCGGCACCGGCCTGATCGCGCTGCAACTGCCGCTGACCTCGGTGCTGTTCGACCTGATGGGCGGCAGCGAAGGCGTGACGCGCGCGGCGAAAACCTATTTCATGATCCGGATCTGGTCATCGCCATTCGCCTTCGCCAATTACGTCGTGCTCGGCTGGCTGGTCGGGCAGGCCCGCGCCAATCCCGCCCTCGCGCTCCAGGTCGTCATCAACGTCATCAACATGGTGGCGACGATCCTGCTGGTGCTCGTCTACGACACCGGCATTGCCGGCGCGGCGATCGCCGCGCTGCTCTCGGAGACGATCGGCTTCGTGCTCGGCGTGGTCGTCTGCCGGCGCTATGCGGACGGTGGCTTCAGGGTGCCCAGGGCTACGCTGTTCAATCGCACAAAACTGATGCGTCTGCTGGCAGTGAACTCCGACATCATGATCCGCACGGCGGCGCTGATCGCCGTGTTCCTGTTCTTCACCGCCAAGGGCGCGCGCGCCGGCGACGTCACGCTGGCAGCAAACTCCGTGCTCAACAATTTCCTCCTGGTCAGCGCCTTCTTCCTCGACGGCCTCGCTAACGCAGCCCAGCAGCTCTGCGGCCGCAGTTTTGGCGCGCGCGACGCCAAGGGATTTGCGGATTCGACCAGGCTGGTGCTGCTCTGGGGCCTCGGCTTCGCGCTGGTCGTCGCCGTGCTGTTCGCGCTGTTCGGCCCCGATCTGATCAATGTCATGACGGCCAGTGAGGATGTTCGCCGCGCCGCGCGCGAGTTCCTGCCGTTCATCGTGCTTGCGCCGATCCCCGGCGTGTTCGCCTTCGGCTTCGACGGCATCTATGTCGGCGCGACCTGGGCGCGCGAGATGCGCAATCTGATGCTGGCTTCGCTCGCGATCTTTTTCGGCGTCTGGCTGGCGCTGCAATCGTTCGGCAATGCCGGATTGTGGTGCGCGCTGATTGCGTTCTACGTCGCCCGCGGCGGCTTGCAGGGTGCGCGCTATCCGGCGCTTTATCGGGCGACGTTTTCTTCTCCTTCTCCCCGTTTGCGGGGAGAAGGTTGGGATGAGGGGGAGTCTCCGCAAGGACGGTGAGAGTTGGACGCGCGGAGAGTCCCCCTCACCCGGAATTTGCTTCGCAAATTCCGGCCTCTCCCCGCAAGCGGGGAGAGGCGAAGAGCTACATCCTCGGCCAGTCTTCCGCCGTCAGCGTCGCCGCGTCGGCGCCGACGATCTCGGCCAGCGAATCCCTCCCCGTGCGGAGCAGCGTTGAGGTCAGGTCGCGCTTGATCTCGTCGACGAGGCCGAGACCCTTGTAGACCAGCGACGAATAGAGCTGGATCAGGCTGGCGCCGGCGCGGATCTTCGTCAGCGCGGCGCCGCCCGAGTCCACGCCGCCGACGCCGATCAGCGGGAACGCACCCTCGACGCGCACATAGGTTTCCGCGACCATGCGCGTCGACAGACGGAACAGCGGCCGGCCGGACAGGCCGCCTTGCTCCTTCGCCCGCACCTGCTCACGCAACGTGCTCGGCCGCGCGATCGTGGTGTTCGACACGATCATGCCGTCGACCCGGCGCGAACGCGCGACCTGTACGATGTCGTCGAGCTGGGCAAGGCTCAAATCCGGCGCGATCTTGAGCAGCACCGGCGTGTCGCCCGCCTTCTGGCGCACCCGCTCGCGGGCGTCGATCACGTGCGCGAGGAGATCGTCGAGCAGCGCGCCTTCCTGAAGGTTGCGCAGGCCCGGCGTGTTCGGCGAGGAGACGTTGACGGTGAAATAGCTCGCCACCGGCGCAAAGGTCTCGATCAGCTTGACGTAGTCGGCGACACGGTCCGGCGAATCCTTGTTGGCGCCGACATTGACGCCGACGATGCCGCCGTGCTGCGCACGCGCTGCAAGCCGGCGCAGAGCCGCCTCCGCACCGTCATTGTTGAAGCCCATGCGGTTGATGATCGCCTCGTCGCGCTCGAGCCGGAACAGCCGCGGCCGCGGATTGCCTTCTTGCGGCTTCGGCGTCACCGAGCCGATCTCGACGAAGCCGAAGCCGAGTCGCAACAGCGCGTCCGGAACCTCGGCGCTCTTGTCGAAGCCCGCGGCCATGCCGATCGGATTGGGAAAGTTCAGCCCGAAGGCGCGCACCGCGAGCTTGGGATCATCGGCACGCGGCTTGGCCGGCGGCAGGAAGCGCAGGCCCTGGATCGCGAGGCGATGCGCATCCTCGGGATCGAGCCAGCGCAGCACCGGCAGCGAAAAGGCGTCGAACGCGCGGATCACGGTAGCAGCTCCGGGACGTCGTGACCGCCGTCGGAGCGTATGTTGAGGTTGATCACCGCGATCACCGCGCCGACATCGAGCTCGCCATAGAGATGCGGAAACAGCTCGTCGTTGCGCGAGCGCTCCCAACGCAGCTCGCTGCCGAGCACGTCGCCGTCAACCTCGACCAGGAACAGCGCACGCTGTCCGAAATAGTGCTTGCGCAGGGTCTCGGGAACCTGGGCAGCGGTCGAGAAATGGATGAACCCGTCGCGCGCGTCGTCCGCGCTGCCCCGGTAGACACCCTGCCGTTCCGCCTCGCGCCAGGCCGAGGCCGGACAGATTTTGTAGATCTTGACCACCGCTTTCGCAGCCTTGTTTGTTCTTTGAGTTCTTTGGGTTTTTTCGTCTCACGCGGGTCCGCAAAACCCCGGCGCGACCGTAAAGGCCGTCCCTTCCGAACTCAAGACCCAGAGTCTTTTCCGGTCCGATGAAATCGGTCCGGGACTCTGGATTCTCGTTTTGACGCGCTTTCGTGACGCGAACCGGTACTACTTCGCCACCTCTTGCGCGAAAACCGGAAAACCGGTTGATTTGAGGATAGTTTTCCTGAGTTGCGACGGGCTGGACCTTCCATGGTCAGACAGGCCAAAGCGCAGAGGATGCTGACTCACGACCAGATCTGGGCCGCGCTGGATCGGCTGGCGGCGCGCGCCGGGTTGTCGCCGTCCGGGCTTGCCAAGCGTGCCGGGCTCGACCCCACCACCTTCAACAGGTCCAAGCGCATCACCGCCGACGGCCGCGAGCGCTGGCCTTCGACCGAATCGATCGCAAAGGCGCTGGCCGCGGCCGGCGCCTCGATCGACAGCTTTGCGAAGTTGATCGACCATGACGGCGCAGGCGACGGGCGCTCGGTGCCGCTGCTCGGCTTCGCGCAGGCCGGGATGAGCGGCGTCTTCGACGAGGCCGGCCTTCCATCCGGCAGGGGCTGGACCGAGATCGCGCTTCCCGCCACCGAGGATGGCCACACCTTTGCGCTGGAGATTTCCGGCAATGCGCTTGCACCCGTCTATCGCAACGGCGACATCGTCCTGGTCTCGCCCGGTGCGCAGATCCGCAAAGGCGATCGCGTGGTGGTGAGGAGCAAGGCGGGCGAGGTGACGGTCGCGACGCTGAAGCGCCGCACTGCAAAGGCGCTGGAGCTTCAGGCGCTCGATGGGACGCAGGCCGAACGCGCGCTGGCGGCGAGCGATGTGGCGTGGATTGCGCGGATCCTGTGGGCGAGCCAGTAATTGCCTTCCGTCGGCATGGTGCCAGGTGCGGTGACACCACCGCGCCGCGGCCCGCAGCGAGCGACCTTGCGACTCACCGCTCCTCTTGCATAGGCTGCAGCCGATATTGTCGATCCAGTTTGTCTTTGGGGGATAAAGATGAATCGCCGTCACGCATTGAAGGCCCTGGCGGGTCTTGCGCTATGTCCGCTCTGCAAGCCGGCTTTCGCCGCCGAAGGCACGCATTGGAGTTATGAGGGCGTCGGCGGTCCGGCCAAATGGGGCGATCTCGATGCGGCCAACAAGGCCTGCGCGGTCGGCCTGCAACAGTCGCCGATCGACATCGAGGCGACGATCAAGTCGCAATTGCCCGTTCTGAAGCTGAACTGGGGCAAGAGCGCCGACACCATCGTCAACAACGGGCACACGATCCAGCTCAACTTCGCCGAAGGCAGCAGCTTGATGCTCGGCAACGTCAAGTACAAATTGCTTCAGGTGCACTTCCACCGGCCGAGCGAGCACATGATCGGCGGCAAGAATTTTCCGATGGAGGCGCATTTCGTCCACCGCAACGAGGCCGGCGGGCTCGCGGTGGTCGGCGTGCTGATGGCCGAGGGCAGGCCGAACGCAGCCTTCGGCAAGATCGTCAAGACCATGCCGGCGGCGGAAGGGCCTGCCGTGAAAGCCGACGCCGCCATCGATCCTCGCGCCATGCTGCCGCAGCGGCTCGGCTATTTCCGCTATCCCGGCTCGCTGACGACACCGCCCTGCTCGGAAGTGGTGGAATGGTTGCTGCTGACCGACCCGATCCAGGTTGCCAGCGCCGATGTCGCCGCGTTCGCAAAGCTCTATCCGATGAACGCGCGCCCGGTGCAGAAGGACAACCGGCGCTACGTGCTGAGGTCGACCTGAGGGGCCGTCCAATCAACGGTGTCGTCCCGGCGAACGCCGGGAGCCTTACCGCGTGATCTATCGAAGAGTGGCGGTCTTCGTCCCGACTTAAGCGCAACTACGAATCTTCGCCTGACTTCTCCCTGAGGTTATGGGTCCCGGCGTTCGCCGGGACGACCAGGGAGAATGTCGTAGCCTCACGCGCTCCGCGCCAGCGCGCCGTCGATCATGTTGACGGCATTCTGCACGCCGTACACGGCGACGAACGAGCCGAAACGCGGGCCTTTCTCCTGGCCGAGCAGAACCTGGTAGAGCATGTTGAACCAGTCGAGCGTGACGCCGGGGCGGCCGTCCTTGCCCTTCTTGACTTGATCGAGGAACGGCTCGCGGCGGCCGACCTCGTAGACGACGTTCTGGATGTCCTCGGCCGAAGCGTCCGGCGCCAACTGCGACAGCGCATCGCGCAGATCCTGGAGCGCGGCGCGCTCGCTGTCTGTCGGCACCCGGAACTGCTTCGTCGGCGCGACGAAGTCGCGATAGTAGTTGATGGCGTAGCCCACCATCGCGTCGAGCTTCGGATGCGTCTGCGGGCTCACGCCGGGACGATAGCGACCGATGAAGCCCCACAGCGTCTCGGCATTCTCCGCGTTCGACGACGAGACCAGCGACAAGAGCAGCTGGAAGGTGACGGGCATGTCACCCTTCGGCGGCTTGCCGTTGTGGATGTGCCAGACCGGATTGCCGAGCTGCTGCTTGCCGTCCTGCTTGGCAAAGCCGTCGAGGAACTGCTGGTAGTCGTCGACGTTGCGCGGGATGACGTCGAAATACAGCCGCTTGGCCGCCTTCGGCTCGCGATACATGAACAGCGACAGCGATTCCGGCGAGGCGTAGCGCAGCCATTCGTCGATGGTGAGGCCGTTACCCTTCGACTTCGAGATCTTCTGGCCCTTCTCGTCGAGGAAGAGCTCGTAGTTGAAACCCTCCGGCGGCGTGGCGCCGAGCGCCCTGGCGATGGCGCCGGAGAGCTTCACGGAATCGATCAGGTCCTTGCCGGCCATCTCGTAATCGACGCCGAGCGCGACCCAGCGCATCGCCCAGTCGGCCTTCCACTGGCACTTGACGTTGCCGCCGGTGACGGGCGTTTCGACTTCCTGGTTCGTATCAGGATCGACATAGGTCACCGTACCGGCCGCGACGTCGCGGCGGATCATCGGTACCTGCAGCACGACACCGGTTGTCCTGCTGATCGGAAGGAACGGCGAATAGGTGGCGCGGCGGTCGGGACCCAGCGTCGGCAGGATGATCGCCATGACCTTGTCGTAGGCGGCGAGCATCTTCAACAGCGTCGCGTCGAAGCGGCCGGACGTGTAGTAGTCGGTCGAGCTCGCGAACTCGTAGTCGAAGCCGAAATGGTCGAGAAAGGCGCGAAGCCGCGCATTGTTGTGCGCGCCGAAGCTGTCATGCGTGCCGAAAGGATCAGGAACGCGCGTCAGCGGCTTGCCGAGATTGGCTTCCAGCGGCGCTCTGTTCTGCACGTTGTCGGGCACCTTGCGCAGGCCGTCCATATCGTCGGAGAAGGCGAGCAGGCGGGTCTTGATCTTGTCCTCGGTGAGCACGCGGAAGGCATGGCGCACCATCGAGGTGCGCGCGACCTCGCCGAACGTGCCGATATGCGGCAGGCCCGACGGCCCGTAGCCGGTCTCGAACAGCACCTCGTCCTTCGGGCTCTTCTTCAGCCGCGCGACGATGGCCCTCGCCTGCTCGAACGGCCAGGCGTTGGATTGTTCGGCGAGCGCACGCAGATCGCTCGGGCTCAGGCTGGGATCGATAACGGACATCAAGAAGGGCCTCCGGGCCGCGGAAAATAGCGATTTCCCGGCAGAATGCAAAAGTTGGTGCGGCCGTCGCCGCGCTTACTCCCTCTCCCCGTTCTTACGGGGAGAGGGTTGGGGTGAGGGGCTGCTTCCGCAATCACGGTGAGAGTTGGACTCGCGGAGAGTCCCCCTCACCCGGAATTTGCTCTCGCAAATTCCGGCCTCTCCCCGCAGGCGGGGAGAGGCGAAGAAATCAAAACGGGCTCACCGAGAAATACCGCAGCCACAGGTCGGTATAGCGGCCTTTTTCCCAGACGCGGAACATCGCCCAGTTCAGGGCCTGGCGCAGCACGTCGTTGCCCTTGCGCACGGCGATGCCGATGCCTTCGCCGAAGAAACGGCTCTCGACGAAGGGGCCGCCGGAAAAGGCGCAGCAATCGCCGGAATCCGTGCCGTTGATCCAGAATGCCAGCGAGATGGCGTCGCCGAAGATGAAATCGACCTCACCCCTGCGTAAAGCGGCGCGCATCGCATCGTCACTGGGATAGGCATGCAGCTCGGCGTCGGTGAACATCGCCTTGAGGTAGGCCTCATGCGCGGAGCCGTCGATGACGCCGACCTTCTTGCCCTCTAGATATTCGGGCCGGATCTCCGGCATCACCGCGTCCTTGCGCGAGGCGAAGCGCGCCGGCACGCGGTAATAGGGATCGGTGAAGTCGACGCGGGCGCGCAGCTGCGGGCTCACCGCCATCGAGGCGATGATGGCATCGCCCCGGTTGGAGGTGAGCGCGTCCACCAGCGTCTCGAAACGGCGCATCTGCACCGTGCAGGTGACCTTGATCTCCTCGCAAAGCGCACGGGCGAAATCGACGTTGAAGCCGGCCGGGTTGCCGTCTGCGCCGGTGTAGTTGAACGGCGGATAATCGGTCTCGGTCAGGAAGCGGATCACGGTCAGGCGCGACAGGTCCGGCCGTTCGGGGCGCCGGCGCGGGTCCCAGAAGCCGGGCACGGCCTGCGGGGCTGCCTGAGGCACGACCTGCGGCGTGGCCTGAGGGGCCGCCGGGGGCCGCTTGGCGGGCGCCTGGGCATTCGCGGCCGGTAGGCCGATGAGCAGGCACGCGCCGACGGCCAGCCCCGACAGCAAGCTACGGGCAGATCTAGACGATTTCGCCTGTTGCGATGGAGCCATCGGCCGGAGATGAACGAATTTCGTTGGGATCGAGGGCCTTATAGACCATCCGGGCCGGAACGCGAGCCCGGAATGTGGCTGGGTGAGGGTCCCTCAGCCGTCATGCCCGGGCTTGTCCCGGGCATCCACGTACTTTGCTGTCCCGCCCAAGAACGTGGATGGCCGGGTCAAGCCCGGCCATGACGATGTGGAAGCAGTTGGGCCCGAACGCAGCCTTCAAAGATACTTCCTCAAATCAGCCGCCGCCTCTTCCGGCGTCCGCTTCAAATTGAACGGCGAGACGAAGCGGCCGTCGCGGTCCATCAGATAGATCAGCGCGGTGTGGTCCATGGTGTAGTCGCCGTCCTTGGTCGGGACCTTCTTGGCATAGACGCGGTAGGCGCTGATGACCTTGGCGGTCTCGGCGGGATCGCCGGATAGGCCCTCGAGGTGCGGATCGAAGCTCGACAGGTAATCCTTCATCGTCGCCGGCGTGTCGCGCTCGGGATCGACCGAGATGAAGACGGCATTGACCTTGTCGGCATCCTTGCCCATCACGCGCAGCACTTCCGACATCTCGAACAGCGAGGTCGGGCAGACGTCGGGGCAATGGGTGTAGCCGAAGAAGATCAGGGTCGGCTTGCCCTTCAGGCTCTTGTCGGTGACGGCTTTGCCGTTCTGGTCGGTCAGCTGGAACGGGCCGCCGATCGCGGCCGGCTGCGCCACCTTGCTGACCCCGCCCATGGCCCAGAACATGATCAGGAGCCCGACAATGAGGCTTGCGGCGAAGGCGGTCGCGATCACCAGCGGACGGGTGGCGGAACTCATGGGCGGAAAACTTCCTGTCGCAGGTCAGAAGCAGGCGGCAAAGCCGGTCCGGATCATTTCGAAGAACACTTGGCTGCCATAGTGGAACCAGAGCGCCAGCGCGCCGATCATGACGAGACTGCCGATTGCCGCGCCAGCCCACAGCAGCACGGATGGCATCCGGCCGGCAGTGGGCGAATTGTCCGATAGCCGATGCGCTGGATGCAGTGGTTGAGCCATGACAACGATCGGGACGACGGTCCCGGTTCCCAGGCTTTCAGATAGGCGTTGTGCCGCCTGCGGGCAAGCCGCCGCCGGCGGTGCAAAAGGGTCCCGTCAGGCTGCGAATATCAGTGAAGGATCTGACCCCGAGCGGATTCGAGCTGCTCGGTTTTTGGGAGCGACCGGCGCGACGGCCTGGCCGTCGAGGCCTGCGCGTCCAGGTAGCAGGGCTTGTACATGGCCTCGAGCTGCTTGCCCCTCAGGAAGAGCATGCGTGGCGTAAGCCCGCCGCGCTGGCCGATCCAGCGCTTCACCTGCGAGGGATACATCGCATAGAGCATCTGGGTTGCTTCGGGATTGGTGATGGCGCGGCCGTTGGAGCCGAAATCCCAGGCGGCGTGGAAGCCGAGCGTCGCATGCGAGGTCACGCAGATCCGGTCGTGCGGAATTGCACCGAGGACGATGGTGCAGGCGGAGGCGCAGAGGCCATCGATGATGACCGTCTCGCCCGATTGCCTGAGGTCCTGGTATTTGTCGACGTAGGTTCCAATCCGGCCGCCGCGGTCATCCGCGATCCGAACCACCGCGTGAGAAGCCCCCATGCCCACGATCAGGACAACCGCCGCAAGCAATCCCGTCAGAAACTTCATTGTCCCCGCCCCAGCGAATTCGAATCTGCGTGTCAGGTGGTGATGCACAGCTAGCGTCTGTCGTAACCAAGGTTTTGTCTAGGCAGCCCGGCTCGATCAAAACAAATTCAAATCCAGTGTTGCGTCCGCGCTGCACTCGGCCGGTCTCTATCCCAAAGCGGAACAAGTTAATGAGGACTTACGCGCCGCACCCTTGATCTCAGTTGCAACCGCTGGCTTCAATCCCGGGCAACTACAGGGGGGAACTCATGGAGGGGACATGCATGGCTGAGGAAACGGACGTCATCGTCGTCGGCGCGGGACTGTCGGGCCTCGTTGCCGCCACCGAGATCGTTGAAGCGGGCAAGCGCGTGATCGTCGTGGACCAGGAAGGCGAGCAATCGCTCGGTGGGCAGGCGTTCTGGTCGTTCGGCGGATTGTTCCTGGTCGATTCGCCGGAGCAGCGCCGGCTCGGCATCAAGGACTCCTTCGACTTGGCCATGCAGGACTGGCTCGGCACCGCTGGTTTCGACCGCGACGAGGATTTCTGGCCGCGAAAATGGGCCGAGGCCTATGTGGCGTTCGCGGCCGGCGAGAAGCGGGGCTGGCTGCGCGCGATGGGCCATCGCATCTTCCCCGTGGTCGGCTGGGCCGAACGCGGCGGCTATGACGCGATGGGCCACGGCAATTCGGTGCCGCGATTCCATGTCACCTGGGGCACCGGCCCCGGCATCGTCGAGCCGTTCGAGCGCCGCGCGCGCGAGGCTGCCAAGGGCGGCCGGCTGAGCTTCAGGTTCCGCCATCGTGTCGATGCGCTCTCGATCACCAATGGCACCGTGGATGGCGTCAGCGGCGCCGTCCTTGCGCCCGACACGATCGAGCGCGGCAAGAGCTCCTCCCGCAACGTCGTCGGCGAGTTTGCACTGAAGGCGCAGGCCGTGATCGTCGCCTCAGGCGGCATCGGCGGCAATCATGAGCTGGTGCGGCAGAACTGGCCGAACCGGTTGGGTGAGCCGCCGAAATTCATGATCTCCGGCGTGCCCGAGCATGTCGACGGCCGCATGATCGGCATCACGGAAACGACCGGCGCGCGGCTGATCAATCGCGACCGGATGTGGCACTATGTCGAGGGCATCCAGAATTGGAATCCGATCTGGCCGCGCCACGGTATCCGCATCCTGCCCGGTCCCTCCTCAATGTGGTTCGACGCCACGGGCACGCGGCTGCCGGTGCCGCTGTTCCCGGGCTCCGACACGCTCGGCCAGCTCAAATACATCATGTCCACGGGCTATGATTATTCCTGGTTCATCCTGACCCAGAGCATCATCAAGAAGGAGTTCGCGCTGTCGGGCTCGGAGCAGAACCCCGACCTGACCGGCAAGAGCTGGCGCATGACCTTGCGCCGGGCCACCAACAAGGGCGCGCCGGCGCCGGTGGAGGCGTTCAAGAGCCATGGTATCGACTTCATCGTCCGCGACAAGCTCGATGAGCTCGTTGCGGCCATGAACAAGCTCGCCGGCAGCGATCTCCTGAGGCTCGAGCACATCAAGATGCAGATCGAGGCGCGCGACCGCGAGATCGCCAATCCTTACGTCAAGGATGCGCAGGTCATGAACATCCACAATGCGCGCCGCTACATCGGCGACAAGTTGATCCGCACCGCCTCCCCGCACCGCATCCTCGATCCCGCGCATGGGCCTCTGATCGCGGTGAAGCTCAACATCCTCACCCGCAAGACGCTGGGCGGCTTCGAAACCGATCTCGACTCCCGCGTGTTCGGGGAGGAGGGCCGCGTCATTCCCGGCCTCTACGCCGTCGGCGAGGCCGCCGGCTTCGGCGGTGGCGGCATGCATGGCTACCGCTCGCTGGAGGGCACTTTTCTTGGCGGCTGCCTGTTCTCGGGCCGCAATGCGGGCCGTGCCGCCGCCAAGGCGATGGGTTAGATCATGCTGCGATGGATGCGCATCGCGGCGCTGGCCGCTTCATTGGCGGCAGCTTCAGCTGCGTCCGCCGTTACGATCGACGTCAACGGTGTGAAGCGCTCCTACACCGCGCAACTGCCGACCAAGAGGCCTGCACCGCTCGTGATCGTGCTGCATGGCAAGACCCAGCGCGGTGCCGACATGATCACGCGGACCGCCTGGCCACAGGTGGCAAAGCGCGAGGGCCTGGCCGTGGTCTTTCCGGACGGGCTCAACAATGCATGGGCGGACGCGCGAACGAAGGCCGGGCCCGCCCTGCGTGGACCGCCGGCGGGGACCGATGACGTCGCCTTCATCGCAAAGCTCGTCGAGAAGCTGGTGGCCGACGGCACGGCCGATGCAAGGCGCGTCTTCGTCGCGGGCATCTCCAATGGCGGCGCCATGGCAATGACCATGGCCTGTGCGCGCGCCGATTTGTTTGCGGCAGCTGCGAGTGTGATCATGAATCTCACCGACGAGGCCGCCGTCACGTGCCATCCGTCGCGGCCACTCCCGATGCTGCTCATGAACGGCACCGCCGACCTGCTGGTCCCCTACGGCGGTGGACACGGAACGAGCTATTTTGCCGCAGACGGATTCTGGTCGACCGACGAGACGCTGGCGTTCTGGCGCAGGCTCAATGGCTGCGAGACCGACGACGCCGAGACGACTGATTTGCCGGACAGGGCGCCCGCAGACCATTCCACGGTCACGCGGATCTCCTCACGTTGTCCCCGGGGGCACGACGTCGTGCTCTATCGTGTCAACCATGGCGGCCATCGCGTGCCCGGATTTTCGCCGGATGCCCGCTTCCCGAAGGTCGCCGCCGGCCTGCTGGGGCCGCAGAACGCTGACATCGATGCTGCCGAGACGATCTGGACGTTCTTCAGCCGGTTTCCGTAAAGCGACGCTTGCATCGGCGGCGACGCATCCGCCGCATGCGTGCCCGGCCACGCATGCGTGCCCGGGGTGGCAGAGCGCGAGGTGCTGGGCTAGACAGGGCCGCCATTCAAGTGAGGAGATCCCCAATGAGCATTCAGCGTTTTGAAACCGGTCCGCGCATGAGCCAGGTCGTCGTGCACGGCAACACCGTCTATCTCGCCGGCGTCGTCGCGAACAAGGCGGCCGGCGAAAGCGTGACGAAGCAAACCCAGGACATCCTGGCGACCATCGACGGCCACCTCGCCAAGGCCGGCACCGACAAGTCGAAGCTGCTGTCGGCAACGATCTACATCACCGACATGAAGACCTTCGGCGAGATGAACGCGGTGTGGGACGCCTGGGTGTCGCCCGGCAACACCCCGGCGCGCGCCACCGTCGAAGCCAAGCTGGCGGCCCCCCAATACACCGTCGAGATCATGGTGACGGCGGCGAAGTAGTCTTCACGGCATCAGGATGCGGCAGGAGCGCGATGAGAAGATCATCGCGCTTCTTTTTTTGGTGCGCATGATCTCCGAGGTAATCGATCGGCGCGCGTGAATCTTCGAGAGTGACGGTCGGCCGAACACGGCGCCATCGAAGGAGAGCAGCATGACCGATCCCATCACCATCGCCCACCGCTACATCGAGCTCTGGAACGAGCGCACGGCCGGCCGACGTCGCGAACTGCTCAGCGCAAGCTGGACGACGGATGCGAGCTATGTCGATCCCTTGATGAAGGGCGACGGCCGGGACGGCATCGAGGCGCTGATCGCGGGCGTGCAGCAGCGCTTTCCCGATTTCAAATTCAAGCTGATCGGCCAGCCCGACGGCTATGGCGATCACATCCGCTTTTCGTGGGGACTTGGTCCTGATGGCGCCGACTGCCCGATCAAGGGCACCGATTTTGCCATGCTGAAGGACGGGCGCATCAGAAGCGTGACCGGATTTCTGGACCAGGTGCCGACCGGGGCGTGAGACCTCGCGTCCTTCTCGCCACAGGCGGATGGGGAATTGCATTCGGACTTTCACAGGAGGTCGTCATGCCCGGGCTTGTCCCGGGCATCCACGTTCTTCGTGCTGTGTGCAAGGCGTGGATGGCCGGGACAAGCCCGGCCATGACGATGTGGAGACTATCGTGCCTCAAATGGACAGCGCATCTACGATTGCCCTGCCGCGGGCGGGAAGGGCTACCCCTCGACGAATCCGGTCCTGCGGCTTACCTGTCATGCCGTGCCGCCCCGTATCCTCCAAACATCGGCCGAGCCGGCCGCGCTGCTGCCGGATCGCTTCCAGGCGTGGTTCGCAGCCCGCGGCTGGTCGCCGCGTGCGCATCAGCTGGCGCTGCTGGAGAAGGCGCGCGAGGACCGCTCGGCGCTCCTGATTGCGCCGACCGGCGCCGGCAAGACCCTCGCCGGATTTCTGCCGACGCTGGTGGAGCTGTCGGCGCCGTCGGTCAAACGAGACGCGGGCCCGAAAAACAACCTCGTCTCCACCGGCCGCAGCGTGCAGCGCGCCGGCGGCCTGCACACCCTCTACATCTCGCCGCTCAAGGCGCTTGCCGTCGACATCGCGCGCAATCTGGAGCGGCCGATCGCGGAGATGGCGCTGCCGATCAAGGTCGAGACCCGCACCGGCGACACGCCGGTGTCGCGGCGGCAGCGGCAGCGGCGCTATCCGCCGGACGTGTTGCTGACGACGCCCGAGCAGCTCGCACTGCTGCTCTCCTCCGACGACGCACCGTTCCTGTTTTCCTCCCTGAAGCGCATCGTGCTCGACGAGCTGCATGCGCTGGTGACGTCCAAGCGCGGCGATCTGCTCTCGCTCGGGCTCGCGCGGCTCTGGCGCCTTGCGCCGCAGATGCGCGCGATCGGCCTGTCGGCGACCGTGGCCGAGCCGGATCAGCTCGCGCGCGTCCTGGTGCCGCAGCCCGACGGCAAGGAAGCCGCCGCCGACATCGTCGTCGCCGGCGGTGCCGCGCCGCCCGTGGTCGAGATGCTCGATACGCGCGAGCGGCTGCCCTGGGCCGGCCACAGCGCGCGCCACGCGCTCCCTGAAATCTACGAGCTGATCAAGGCGAACAGGACCACGTTGGTCTTCGTCAACACCCGCAGCCAGGCCGAGATGCTGTTCCAGAATCTCTGGAGCATGAACGACGACGGCCTTGCCATCGCGCTGCATCACGGTTCGCTCGACGTGGCCCAGCGCCGCAAGGTCGAGGACGCCATGTCGGCGGGCAGGCTGCGCGGCGTGGTCTGCACCTCCTCGCTCGACCTCGGGGTCGACTGGGGCGATGTCGATCTCGTCGTCAATATCGGGGCGCCCAAGGGCTCCTCGCGCCTGATGCAGCGCATCGGTCGTGCCAATCACCGCCTCGACGAAGCCTCGCGGGCGGTGCTGGTGCCGGCTAACCGTTTCGAGGTGCTGGAGTGCCGCGTCGCGATCGACGCCATTGCCGAGAACGCGCAGGACACGCCGCCCTTGCGCACCGGCGCCCTCGACGTGCTGGCTCAGCATGTGCTCGGCTGTGCCTGCGGGGAGCCGTTCCTCTCCGATGATCTCTATGCCGAGGTGCGCACCGCCGCGCCCTACGCCGAGCTGTCGCGGCAGGATTTCGACGACGTCGTCGATTTCGTCGCTTCCGGTGGCTACGCACTGAAGACCTATGAGCGCTTCGCCCGCATCAAGCAGGACAAGGAGGGCCGCTGGCGCGTCGCCAATCCAAAGGTGCGGCAGAGCTACCGCATGAATGTCGGCACCATCGTCGAGGACGACATGCTGAAGGTGCGGCTGGTGCGCTCGCGCGGCGGCGGCCAGGGAAAGGCGGTCGGCTCGACCGGGGTGATCGCGCGCGGTGGCCGGCTGCTCGGCGAGATCGAGGAAGCCTTCATCGAGGGCCTCAGCCCCGGCGATACCTTCGTGTTCTCAGGCGAGGTGGTGCGCTACGAGGCCCTGGTCGAGGACCAGGTCTATGTCTCGCGCGCGCACGACAAGGACCCGAAGGTGCCGTCCTATATGGGCGGCAAGTTTCCGCTCTCGACCTATCTCGCCGAGCGCGTGCGCCGCCTGCTCGACGACGGCCGCGCGTGGGGCGGCTTGCCGGAGCAGGTGCGCGACTGGCTGTCGCTGCAGAAGGACGTCTCGCGCGTGCCGGCGGTGCGGGAGCTCCTGGTCGAGAGCTTTCCGCGCGCCAACAAGCATTATCTGGTCTGCTATCCCTTCGAGGGACGTCTCGCGCATCAGACCCTCGGCATGCTGCTGACACGCCGTCTCGAGCGCGCACGTGCGCGGCCGCTCGGCTTCGTCGCCAACGAATATGCCGTGGCGATCTGGGCGCTCGGCGATCTCTCCTTCATGATCCGGGACGGCCGGATCGACCTCGACGCGCTGTTCGATCCCGATATGCTCGGCGACGACCTCGAGGCCTGGCTCGCCGAATCCGCGCTGATGAAGCGCACGTTCCGCAACTGTGCTATCATCTCCGGCCTGATCGCGCGCCGCCACACCGGCGAAGAGAAGAGCCGCCGTCAGGTGCTGTTCTCGACCGACCTCGTCTACGACGTGCTGCGCAAGCACCAGGCCGACCACGTGCTGCTGCGCGCCGCGCGTGCCGATGCCGCCACCGGCCTGCTCGATTTGCGCCGTCTCGGCGACATGCTGGCCCGAATCCACGGCCGCATCATGCACCGGGAACTCGACCGCGTCTCCCCGCTGGCCGTTCCCGTGATGCTGGAAATCGGCCGCGAGTCAGTCTATGGCGAAGCTGCAGACGAACTGTTGGCCGAAGCGGCCGACGAACTCGTCAAAGAGGCGATGTCTTAGACTGCTGCAGCAATGTTTTTTGGGGGCTCAATTCTCTCCACGTCATGCCCGGGCTTGTCCCGGGCATCCACGTCCTTGTCTCTGCGGCAAGAACGTGGATGGCCGGGACAAGCCCGGCCATGACGGAGAATGTGGCGGTATCGATAACTTCGACGCGGCACGTTGACGTCGCAGGCATCGCGCTGCACGCCGATCTCTCCGGCGCGTTGTTCTGGGAAGAGCAACGCCTGCTCGTCGTCTCCGACCTGCATCTGGAAAAGGGTTCGAGCTTCGCTATGCGCGGCGTGCTGCTGCCGCCTTACGATACCTTCGCGACGCTCGGCCGGCTCGCCGCCGTGATCGCCCGCCATGATCCGCGAATCGTCGTCGCGCTCGGTGACAGCTTTCACGATCGCACCGCGCATGAGCGCCTGTCGCCCGACGATCGCAATGCCGTCGCGGCGCTCCAGGGCGGCCGCGACTGGATCTGGATCTCGGGCAATCACGATCCCATGCTGCCGCGCGATCTCGGCGGCACCGTCGCGGACGAGGTCACGATCGGCCCGATCACCTTCCGCCACGAGCCGACCGGCGCAAGCGGCGAGATCGCCGGCCATCTGCATCCGAAGGCGCGCGTCTCCGCGCGCGGTCGCTCGATGGAGCGCCGCTGTTTCGCCAGTGACGGGATGCGTGCCGTGATGCCCGCCTTCGGCGCCTATGCCGGCGGCCTCAGCATCCGCGACGCTGCCTTCGCCAGGATCTTTCCGAAGAACGGCTTCGTCGCCCATCTGCTCGGCGACCGTCGGGTCCATGCGATCGCGGCGTCGCGCTGCTATTGAGACGTCATTGCGACTCAGAACAAATTAAGAACACTTTAGCAAGTCTTTGATATATCATTGTGATTCGGCGCATCGCCGACACAATATCTAGCGTCTGTCCGACTTTGCGAGGACTACATGTCCACCGTTGCCTTCGACCAATTCGCCCTTACCCGGATCGCCGATTTCGCGCGCTCGCTGTCACGGCTGCACCAGGCGGCCCGGCGCTATGCCGTCGATGACGACCAGTTCAATCGCGAGTTCAACGCGGTGTGCCAGTCGATCTGGGGCTACACCATCGACGACATCAGCGACGATCTGTTCTCGACCGAGGATCATCAGTTTCTCGACACGCTGGACGAGGCCCATGCGCGCATCTTCGCGGCCGAGCAGGGTTACGACCTTGTCGACGAAGCGGGCATGCTGACCGATTGGTGGGGCTTTTGCTGGATGATTTTGGCCGAGAAGCGCGGCCTCTTGACGCCGGAAAACCGCGCGGCCGCGCGCGCGGCGATCGAGGAGAAATATCTGGCAGCGCCGAATGTGATCGGGGTGATTATTGGGAGGTGACGGCTCGTTCGCCGTCATTCCGGGGCGATGCGTCAGCATCGAACCCGGAATCTCGAGATTCCGGGTTCATCGCTGCGCGATGCCCCGGAATGACGGAAGTAGCTAATCCAGCCCCGCGCGCTTCGCCGGCTTCGCGGCCGTTTTCGGTACCGTCACGTCAGGCAGCACCTCGCGCACGATCTCGGCGGGGGCCGGGGCGTCCGTCGACACCGTCTCTGCCCGCACCGGCGCCACTTTCATCTCGCCGAGGCGCGCGCGGACCTGGGCGGTGAGGCCGGGATAGGAGGCAACCGGGGTGAAGTCCGCGGTCTGGTCGTTGCCGACGCGGATGCCGGTATAGGCGACGAGGCCGTCGGTGGTGGCAATCACGTCACCGGCCTTCAGCGACGAATCCAGCGCAAGATCGACCGGGGCGAGGCCGACCGGATCACGGCCGTTGCAGGTACAGTCGGCACGCAGCGCCTTGCGATAGGCGTACGCGTTCTCGCTGTCGGCGTAGCGCTCGCCGGTCTGCGAATAGGCACCGTCGATGCTGGATCCAAAATAGATCTTTGTGGCGGTGGCGGGACAGAAGGCCTGACACATCTGCGCCGGTGAGACCATGCCTCGCATCAGCGGGAAATACTTGCCATCGCAGCTGCGCACGCAGAAAGCCGGGCCTGAGCCACCGGCTGCGGCCGAGCGTGTCGGCGGCACATATTGCGGATTCTGCTGGCCTGTGAAGGGATCGGAGTAGGAGTTCGGCTGCTGTGACTGCGGCCGCTGCATTCCGCCGAACAGGAAGTCGAACAGGCCTTCGGCCGAAACCGGGGCCGGGGCCGCAAGCACGGGAACCGCAACCATGACGGCTGCGAGCATCGCGCGACGCTGTGTATGGGACAACTCTGTACGCACAGCTCACTCCACCCGACGCTACGGAACCGGTCAGGACCGTTCGAGGTCTCCGGCACACGATTCACCGTAGTGCGCGATGGTAAATGAGCGGTTGCGTGGCGGCGGTTTCAAGACGAGGCGGTGATCTCTTTATGGCCGCGCGCAGCTTTCACGGATGGCGTTGCTCCCGGGGCATGCTCGGGCATGCCGACGGAGAAGCAATCGTCCTCTCCTACGCCTTCAGGAACTCCGACGCCTTGTACAGGGAGCGGAACGGCAGGCCGGCCGCACCGAAGGTGTCGGTGGCGCCTTCCTCGCGGTCGACCATGGTGAGCACCAGCACTACATTGGCGCCGGCCTCGCGCACCGATTCCACCGCCTTCATCGCCGAACCGCCCGTGGTGGTGACGTCCTCGACGATCACGACGCGCTTGCCCGCCAGCGTCTCGCCCTTGGGTAGGCCTTCGATCGCGAGCTTGGCGCCGTGCTCTTTCGGCTTCTTGCGCACGAAGAAGGCCGCGATCGGATGGCCCTTGATCCAGGAGATCTGCGCCAGCGCGCCGGCGAGCGGCACGGCGCCCATCTCGAGCCCACCGATGAAGTCGAGCTGATCGTCCTTGAGCGCCTCATAGGTCAGCTCGGCGAGCAGCGTCGCGCCTTCAGGGTCGAGCATGGTCGGCTTGAGGTTGAAATAGAAATCGCTCTTGCGGCCCGACGCGAGCGTCACCTCGCCGCGGCCGAATGAGCGCCGGCGGATGATTTCGAACAGGCGGGCGCGGGAGGCAGATTTCGACACGGCGGTCCCTCGAACAGCGTCTTTGGTGGAGGCGGAATTTATCCGGCACAGTCGCGACATTCCAGAGGGGGCGTCTCCCGTCAACAGGGATCGGCCATCCCGGACCGCCGGTTGTGGGGGCGCAACCTTCTGGAGTAGGTGAGGGGGCAAGCCTGGGGTAAGCCTCTTGGGGAAGGACACGGAATGACCATCGAGCTGTACACCTGGAACACGCCGAACGGCCGCAAGATCTCGGTCGCGCTGGAGGAGATGGGGCTGCCCTACAAGGTGATCCCGGTGAACATCACCAAGGGCGAGCAGATGGCCCCCGAGTTCCTCAAGCTCTCCCCCAATAACAAGATTCCCGCGATCGTCGATCCCGAGGGGCCCGATGGCAAGCCCGTCAGCATCTTCGAATCAGGCGCGATCCTGCTGTATCTCGGCGAAAAGACCGGCAAATTCCTGCCGAAATCGCTGAGCGAGCGGGTCCCCGTCTACGAATGGCTGATGTGGCAGATGGGCGGATTCGGGCCGATGCCGGGTCAGGTGCACCATTTCATCGCGCTGGAGAATGAGCAGGAGCGCGCTTACGGCCTGAAGCGCTTCATGGCGGAGACGCGCCGGCTCTACGGCGTGCTGGACCGTCGGCTCGAGGGACGCGACTTCGTCGCCGGCGAGTTCTCGATTGCCGATTTTGCTATCCTGGGCTGGGCCTGGCGCCACCCTCGCCACAAGGTTGATCTGACCGACTTCCCCAACGTCAAGCGCTGGTACGAGGCGCTGATGGCGCGCCCGGCGGTGAAGCGCGGGATGGAAGCGAAGCTGGATTGAGGTTTCTTTTTCTCCCTCTCCCCGTTCTTACGGGGAGAGGGTTGGGGTGAGGGGCATCTCTCGGCGTGTGAGATCGATGTGAGACCTGTACCCCCTCACCCGGGTCGCAGGAGCGATCCGACCTCTCCCCGCAAGCGGGGAGAGGTGAAAATCACACCTTCTTCGCTTCCACCGCCATCCGCACCGCGAGCCCGGCCAGCACCGTACCCATCAGCCAGCGCTGCACCAGCATCCAGCTCGGCCGGTTGGCCAGGAACAGTGCGATCGATCCCGCCGCGAGCGCGATCATCGCATTCACGCTGACGCTGATCGCGATCTGGATCGCTCCTAACGCCAACGACTGCGCCAGCACGCTGCCGGCGGCGGGATCGATGAACTGCGGCAGCAGCGCCAGATACAGCATCGCGATTTTCGGGTTGAGCAGATTGGTGACGAAGCCCATCGCGAACAATTTGCGTGGGCTGTCGACCGCAAGCTTCCTCACTTGGAACGGCGAGCGCCCGCCCGGCTTCACCGCCTGCCAGGCGAGCCACAGCAGATATCCGGCGCCGGCAAAGCGAAGCGCGTCATAAGCGAATGGAATGGCGAGCAGCAGCGCCGTGATGCCGAACGCCGCGCACAACATGTAGAACACGAAGCCGAGCGCCACGCCGCCGAGCGAGACGATGCCGGCCGCCGGCCCCTGCGTGATCGAGCGCGAGATCAGATAGATCATGTTCGGTCCCGGCGTGAGCACGAGGCCAAGGCTGACCAGGGCAAAGCCGAGCAGGGCGGAGGTATGGGGCATGGATGAACCGGTGCGGAGGACGCAACGGTTGTAGTATGCGCAGCGGTCCCGACGCCATCACGCAATTGCTCGGAGGGCAATTGAGTATCTCGCCGCGCATTCGGTACGCTCCCTCGCCCCGTTCTTACGGGGAGAGGGTTGGGGTGAGGGGCCTCTCTCCCCACGTGAGATAGCCGCGAGATCTGTACCCCCTCACCCGGATCGCAAGAGCGATCCGACCTCTCCCCGCAAGCGGGGAGAGGTGAAGAAGAGATCAATGCGCCTCGTCCCAATTGTTTGCCGCGCGCGCATCGACGTGGAGCGGCACCGAGAGCAGCACGGCCGGGAACGGCGCGTCCTGCATCACGTGCTGCACGACGGGAAGCGTCGCCTCGACCTCGGCGTCCGGCACCTCGAAGATCAATTCGTCATGCACCTGGAGCAGCATCTGCGCCGACAGCTTCTTTTCGGCCAGCGCATCCTCCACGCGCGTCATGGCGCGGCGGATGATGTCGGCGGCGGTGCCCTGGAGCCGCGCGTTGATCGCGGCGCGCTCGTTGAAGGCGCGCACCGAGGCGTTGGAGGCCTTGATGTCGGGGTAGTGGCACTTGCGGCCGAACAGCGTGGTGACGTAGCCGTGATTCCGGCAGAAGTCGCGCGTCTCGTCCATATAGGCGCGGATGCCGGGGAAGCGCTCGAAATACTTCTTGATGTAGGCCGAGGCCTCTTCGCGCGCGATGCCGAGCTGGTTGGCGAGGCCGAACGCCGAGATGCCGTAGATGATGCCGAAATTGATCGCCTTGGCGCGGCGGCGGATCTCGCTCGGCATGCCCTTGATCGGCACGCCGAACATCTCCGACGCCGTCATGGCGTGAATGTCGAGGCCGTCGCGGAACGCCTGCTTCAGCACGGGAATGTCGGCGATCTCGGCGAGCAGCCGCAGCTCGATCTGCGAATAGTCGGCCGAAACCAGCTTGTGTCCCGGCGCGGCGATGAAGGCACGGCGGATCTTGCGGCCATCCTCGGTGCGCACCGGAATGTTCTGAAGGTTCGGCTCGTTGGACGATAGCCGCCCCGTCGTCGTCGCGGCCAGGGCATAGGTCGTGTGCACCCGATGGGTCTGCGGGTTGACATAGGTCGGCAGCGCGTCGGTGTAGGTCGATTTCAGCTTGGAGACCTGGCGCCACTCCAGGATCTTCTTCGGGAAGTCGTGACCCTGCTCGGCGAGCTCGTCCAGCACCTGCGCGGTGGTCGACCACGCGCCGGTCTTCGTCTTGGTGCCGCCGGGCAGTCCCATCTTGCCGAACAGGATGTCGCCGATCTGCTTGGGGCTGCCGACATTGACCGGCTCGCCGGCGATCTCCTGGATTTCTGCCTCGACGCGCGCCGCGGTCTGGGCAAAGTCGCCGGAGAGCCGTGACAGGACCTGGCGGTCGATCGAGATGCCGCGCCGCTCCATGCGGGCGAGCACGGAGACCAGCGGCCGCTCCAGGGTCTCGTAGACGGCGCTCATGTGCTCGGCGACCAGGCGCGGCTTCAGCACGCGCCAGACGCGCAGCGCGACGTCGGCGCCTTCGGCCGACAGTGGCGCGGCCTTGTCGATCGGCACTTGGTCGAAGGTGATCTTGCCCTTGCCGCTGCCGAGCAGCTCGCTTTCCTTCAGCATGGCATGGCCGAACCAGCGCTCGGACAACGATTCCAGCGCCTGCGAGCCGCGGCCGGCGTCGAGCACGTAGGAGATCAGGAGCGCATCGTCGATGTTGCGCAGGGTGATGCCGTGCTGCGCCAGCATCACGGCGGTGAATTTGACGTCGAAGCCGATCTTGAGGATGCCTGACGATTCCAGCACCGGCCGTAGCGCCTCGATCGCTTCCGCATGCTTGACCTGATCCGGCGCGAGGCCCGCGTCGAACAGGCCGGCGCCGCCGCCGGACTGCTTGTGCGCCAGCGGCACGTAGCAGGCCTCGTTCGGCGCCAGTGCCAGCGCGATGCCGCAGAGATCGGCCTGCATCGGATCGATCGAGTTTGCTCTCGTCTCGATCGCGACATGGCCGGCATCATGGATCCGCGCGATGAAGGCGTTGAGCTCTTTGAGCGTCTTGATCGTCTGGTATTTGCTGCGATCGACCGGAAGCTTGCGCAGCGCCTCTTCGCGCGCGGCGACGAGCGAGATAGGCGCACCCTTCGGGCTCGCAGCCTTGTCCTCCTTGCCGGCCGACTTGTTGGGTTTGCCCGGCGCGGCTTGCGCCGGCGCGCCGGTTCCCGGTGTGGGCACGACGTCCGAGGGCGGCAACGTCGTGAATACGCTGGCGCCGCTGGCATAGCCCGGGTCGGCATCGACATTGGCGGGATCGATCTGCGAATATTCGGCGACGCGCCGCGTCAGCGTCGTGAACTCCATCGCCTTCAGGAAGGCGATCAGTTTGCGCGCGTCCGGCTCGTGGACGGCGAGGTCGTCCAGCGGCACATCCAGGTCGACCTTGTCGTCGAGCAGCACGAGCTGCCGCGAGATGCGCGCCTTCTCGGCGTTCTCGAGCAGCGCCTCGCGCCGCTTGGGCTGCTTGATCTCGCCGGCGCGGAACAACAATTGGTCGAGATCGCCATATTCGGTGATCAGCTGTGCGGCGGTCTTGATGCCGATGCCGGGCACGCCGGGCACGTTGTCGGTGGAATCGCCGGCCAAAGCCTGCACCTCGACCACCTTGTTCGGCGGCACGCCGAACTTCTCGATCACCTCCGGGATGCCGATGCGGCGATCCTTCATGGTGTCGTACATGGTGACGCAGTCGGTCACGAGCTGCATCAGGTCCTTGTCGGACGACACTATGGTGGCGCTGGCGCCGCGCTCGCAGGCCTGCCGCACATAGGTCGCAATGAGATCGTCGGCCTCGAAGCCGGTCTGTTCCAGGCACGGAAGGTCAAAGGCACGCACGGCCTCGCGGATCAGCGCGAATTGCGGAATGAGATCGTCGGGGGCGGGCGGCCGGTGCGCCTTGTAGTCCGGATAGATCTTGTTGCGGAAGGTGATCTCCGACGTGTCGAAGATGATCGCCAGATGCGTCGGGCGGTTGTCCTCCGGCATCTCGCGCAGGAGCTTCCACAGCATGTTGCAGAAGCCGAGCACGGCATTGACCTGCAGCCCGTCGGACTTGCGGTTCAATGGTGGCAGCGCGTGATAGGCGCGGAAGATGTAGGAGGAACCGTCGACCAGGAACACATGATCGCCCTTGCCGGCCGCCTTCGCAGCAACCGGTTTGGCAGCAGCTGTCGCAGCTTGTTCGGTATCGGCTTTGGCGGAATTCTTCGGGGAGGTTTTTGGCATGGCCGCAATGTATGAATTTTTGCGGTAAAAGACAGCCTCGACAGACGGCAATTTTGCCGACTCGCACAGGCAATTCATGGCCTCGCAAAGGCAATTCATGGCCTCGCAAAGGCGTGGGATCAGGCCAGGCAATCTTCGAGAAAGCTCGCCACCGCGCGCACCGCCGGTGTGCGGCGCAGGTCGCGATGCAGCACCAGCCAGACCTCGCGCCCGACCGGACGGCCACCGATGTCAAGGCGCTGCAGCCGCGGGTCGGCCTCGCCCAGGAATTTTGGGAGGGCCGCCAGCCCAATTCCGGTCCTGGCGGCTGCCGCCTGGTTCTCAAGGTCGTTGGTGCGAAGCACGATCTCGCGCGTGCCGGCGAAGCGCATCAGCCATCGCTGCTGGGGTACCTCGTCCATGCTGGAATCATAAGCGACGAACGCGAAGGCATGCGGGGCTGTCGCCTGCAGATAGCCGGGCGAGCCGTAGAGAGCGAACTCGAAATAGCCGATCTTGCGGGCGATCAGCCCCGGCTCGGTCGGGCGCGACAGGCGAAGCGCCAGGTCGGCTTCGCGGCGATTGAGCGAGGCCGTGCGTTTCTCGCCGATCAGCTTGATCGTGATGCCGGGATGCTGTTGCCGCAGCAGAACCAGTTTTGGCGCGATCAGGAGGTTGGCCAGCGACGGCGGCGCGCTGATAGTGATCTCGCCGCTAACTTCCGATTTCGAGGCTTGCGCGGCGCGCTCCAGTGCAAACGCCGTCTCTGCCATCGGCGCGCCGATCTTGGCGATGCGCTTGCCGTCCTCGGTGAGTTCGTAGCTGCGTGGTCGCCGGTCCACGAGCTTGAGCGACATGGCCGCTTCCAGGGCGGCGACACGGCGGGCCACGGTGACGTGGTCGACGCCGAGGCTCCTTGCTGCGGCGGACAGGGTGCCCTCACGCGCGAGCGCCAGGAAATGCTGCAGGTCCGTCCAGTCCATCTGTGCGAATTCTCACAACTAGATCTCACTTTTGAGCAGTTTCGCAGATTTCCAAGTCATTCCATAGTTCTTCTGTCAACGACAGGAGAATGCGACATGGCCGTGATCGTGAGGTTGAAGGCGCCCGGCGGCGTAGACCAACTCGAACTCTTGAGCGCCGATCTGCCGCCGCCAGGCCGCGGCGAAATCCGGCTGCGGCAGACCGCGATCGGCGTCAATTCCATCGACATCTATCAGCGCATGGGTCTGTACGCCCTTCCGTCCGAGCGAATTCCGGGCGTCGAGGCGGTCGGGGTCGTTGCGGCGCTGGGTGCGGAGGTGACCTGCCTCGAGGTCGGCGACCGTGTCGCCTATGCGGGTGCGCCCATCGGCGCTTACGCGTCCGAGCGCAATCTGCCGGCCTGGCGCGGCGTGAAGCTTCCGGCGGGCTTGCCGGACGAGACGGTCGCGACGGCGTTCGTCAAGGGTGTCACGGCTGACATGCTGCTCAGCCGCGTTTTCCCTGTCGTCCGTGGGACGACGATTCTCGTGCATAGCGCAGCCGGAGGGCTGGGGCAGTTGCTGACGCGCTGGGCCAGCGCGTTCGGGGCGGTCGTGATCGGGACCGTGGGTTCACCGGCGAAGGTCGAGGCGGCTCGTGCTGCTGGTGCGTCTCACGTGATCGTCGGGCGCGACGCCGATTTCGCCGCAGCCGTTGCCGATCTCACTGCAGGGCGCGGCGTCGATGTCGCCTATGACGGTGTTGGGGGGACGACGTTGCAGAAGACGCTCGCTTGCGTGCGGCCATTCGGCGTGGTCGCGAGCATTGGCCAGTCGGCCGGGCCGATCCCGCTGGTCGATGTCCACGATCTCGGGCCGCGACGCAGCTTGATGCTGGCGCGGCCGAGTGTCATGGCCCACATGAACGATGTCGATGCGTATCGCCGTTCCGCCGAGCGTGTGCTGGCTGCGATGGCCGATGGCGTGCTGCAGGTGAGCGGGAAAGCCTACAGTCTGCGGGATGCAGCGTTGGCTCAGGCCGAACTCGAGGCCGGTCTGACGACGGGAGCTTTGTATCTGCGTCCCTGAGTGGCCTATTCCGCGGGCTGTAGCGTGGCTGCCGCCTTCCTCGGCGCGATCCAGAACGCATCCGGCCGCTCGAACAGGAAGCGCGCATTGAGCCGCAGCGCCACCTGCCAGATCGCCAGCGCGCCGAGCACGCCGGCGATGGTGACGATCAGCGACACGGTGCCGATGTCGGGGATGACGCCCGTGCGCAGCAGCAGCGTCCGCGTCGCCGCCATCGGCAGGAAGAAGGCGAGGTAGATCACGATCGAATGCTCGCCGCAGAAGCGGAGGAAATTGAGCCACTGCGCGCGCGCGAGCAGCGTGCCCGTCGTGATGATGGCGCAGGCGCCGGCAAAGCCGAGCACGAGCGAGACGATCTTCCATTCGCTGGCTCCATGCGCGACCAGGCCGGCATTGATCAATGCCCAGGCCGCGAGCGCTCCGAGCGCGAGCGCGGGATGCTTTCGTGCACGATCCGAAACGGCGAACACGTAAGGCGCGAACAGGTAGCCCGAATAGAAATAGACGAAGCGCGAGCAGAATTCGTCGATGACGGTCCAGCCGGTCGTGATCCGTGCGGTCTCCAGCGCGGCGGCGAGAAGCCAGATCGCGAGCGGCGGAAGCTTGCGTGTCAGTTTTGTGACGACGAAGAAGATCGGCAGCAGATAGATGAACCACAGCGTGCCGAACGGCTCGATGAAGGATTCGAGGTACAAGAAGCCGACTTCGCGCCAGCTGGTCTCCGCCGCGAAGGCGGGCGCCTTGAAGCCGAACTGGATTGTCACCCAGACGACATAAAAATAAGCGAAATGCACCACCTTGCGGTCGAGATAGGTTCGCCAGTCCCGATCGATCACGACAGACAGGAACAGGCCCGAAATCAGGAAGAAATCCGGCATCCGGAACGGCTTTGCGAAGGCCACGGCAACATGCATGAAACCGGTCTGCCCGGCGGCGAGCTCGACCCCCAGCACCGAATGCATCATCACGACCATGACGATGCAGATGCCCTTGGCGTAGTCGACCCAGTCGACACGCACGGCAGAAGGGGCCTCAGAAAGCCCGGCCGCCGCGATTGTGCCTGATCGTGCCATGATGTCCCCTTTCGAGGCGTGTTCCGCCCGTCCCTGTATGGGTGCGGGGCAGTTTGGAGCCCAGTGGTTTCCGACTTCTTTACCCTTTCAAATCGCGGGCCGGTTTTTGCATCCGGACTGTTCCATGACCTCGGGAAAATGCTAAACCGCCGCGAATTGGGCTTCCGTTAACCAAGCTGGGACAGGATTTTTCATGCGCATCGCGATGATCGGCACGGGTTATGTGGGATTGGTGTCCGGAGCCTGCTTTGCGGATTTCGGCCACGACGTCACCTGCGTCGACAAGGACGAGAAGAAGATCGCGGCGCTCCATCGCGGCGAGATCCCGATCTACGAGCCCGGCCTCGACGAACTGGTCGCGACCAACGTCAAGGCCAAGCGGCTGGACTTCACCACCGATCTCACCAAGCCGGTCGCGGATGCTGATGCCGTGTTCATCGCGGTTGGCACGCCCTCGCGCCGCGGCGATGGCCACGCCGATCTGTCCTACGTCTACGCCGCCGCCCGCGAGATCGCGCAAGCGCTCACCGACTTCACCGTCGTGGTGACCAAGTCGACCGTGCCGGTCGGCACCGGCGACGAGGTCGAGCGCATCATCCGCGAGACGAACCCTGCGGCCGACGTCGTCGTCGCCTCGAACCCCGAGTTCCTGCGCGAGGGCGCGGCGATCCGCGATTTCAAGTTCCCCGACCGCATCGTGGTCGGCACCTCGGACGAGCGCGGCCGCAAGGTGATGGGCGACATCTACCGTCCGCTGTCGCTGAACCAGGCGCCGCTGATGTTCACCGAGCGCCGCACCGCCGAGATGATCAAATACGCCGCCAACGCGTTCCTGGCGACCAAGATCACCTTCATCAACGAGATCGCCGATCTCTCGGAAAAAGCCGGCGCCAACGTCCAGGAGGTCGCGCGCGGCATCGGCCTGGACAACCGCATCGGCACAAAATTCCTGCATGCAGGCCCAGGCTTCGGCGGCTCGTGCTTCCCGAAGGACACCAAGGCCTTGATCAAGATCGCGCAGGACTATGACGTGTCCTTGCGCATCGTCGAATCCGTGCTGGCGGTCAACGAGAACCGCAAGCGTGCGATGGCGCGGAAAGTGAGCCAGGCGCTCGGCGGCTCGCTGCGCGGCAAGACCATCGCCGTGCTCGGCCTCACCTTCAAGCCCGATACCGACGACATGCGCGACGCGCCGTCGATCCCGCTGGTGACAGGCCTGATCGACATGGGCGCGACCGTCAAGGCGTTCGATCCCGTCGGCATGGAGCAGGCAAAAAGCGAGCTGCCCAGCATCACCTATTGCGAGGACGCTTATTCCTGCGCGGAAGGTGCGGACGCGCTCGTCATCGTCACCGAATGGGTGCAGTTCCGCGCGCTCGATCTCGATCGGTTGAAGCAGACCATGGCGCAGCCCGTCCTCATCGATCTCCGCAACATCTATCGCCCCGAAGACATGGAAGCCGCCGGCTTCACCTACGAGAGCGTCGGCCGGCCCCCTGTGCAGGGCTGATAGCTGCATTTCTCGTTGAAAGAAGCCGTCATGGCCGGGCTTGTCCCGGCCATCCACGTCTTGTTCACTCTCGCCTGAAAGAACGTGGATGCCCGGCACGAAGGCCGGGCATGACGAGTGGATAGACCTTGCCCCGCAGCTTCGACACACCCCTCCCGATCGATGCCGTGCTCGACGATCTGTCGCGCACGCTGGAGGCCAACAACGCCGCCGTGCTGGTGGCGCCGCCCGGAGCCGGCAAGACCACGCGCGTGCCGCTGGCGCTGCTCGATGCGCCCTGGACGAAAGACAAGAAGATCATCGTGCTGGAGCCGCGGCGCATCGCGGCGCGGGCCAGTGCCGATCGCATGGCCAAATCGCTCGGCGAGCGGGCCGGCGAGACCGTCGGCTATCGCGTCCGCTTCGGCTCGAAGATCTCGCGCGCCACGCGCATCGAGGTGGTGACCGAAGGCATCTTCACCCGCCAGATCCTCGACGACCCCGAACTGTCGGGCGTTGCCGCGATCCTGTTCGACGAATTTCACGAGCGCTCGCTCGACGCCGATCTCGGCCTCGCGCTGGCGCGTGATGCGCAAACCGGCCTGCGCGAGGATCTCCGCATCCTCGTGATGTCGGCCACGCTCGACGGCGCGCGCGTGGCCAAATTGCTCGGCGATGCGCCCGTCGTCGAAAGCGAGGGCCGCGCCTTTCCGGTCGAGACGCGCTATCTCGGCCGCAAGGCAGATGCGCAGATCGAGCGCCAGATGGCGGATGCGATTGCGTCCGCGCTGCGTGCCGACAGCGGCTCGGTGCTGGCGTTCCTGCCGGGCGCCGCCGAGATCCGCCGCACCCAGAACTTTCTCGGCGAGCGCGTGCACGACGCCTCCATCGAGATCGTGCCGCTGTTCGGCGCGCTCGATGCCGCCGTGCAGGACCGCGCCATCGCGCCGGCGCCCAGGGGCTCGCGCAAGGTGGTGCTGGCGACGTCGATCGCCGAGACCTCGCTCACGATCGAAGGCGTGCGCATCGTGGTCGATTCCGGTCTCGCCCGCGTGCCGCGTTACGAGCCCGACATCGGCTTGACCCGGCTCGAGACCGTACGTGCCTCGCGCGCGGCGGTGGACCAGCGCCGCGGCCGCGCCGGCCGCACCGAGCCCGGTGTCTGCTACCGGCTCTGGGACGAGCCGCAGACCGCCTCGCTCGCAGCCTACACCCAGCCGGAAATCCTCAGCGCCGATCTGTCCTCGCTGGTGCTCGATCTCGCGCAATGGGGCGTCAGCGATCCCGCAGCGCTGTCGTTCCTCGATCCGCCGCCGCAACCCGCCTGGAAGGAGGCAAAGAGCCTGCTGACTGAGCTCAACGCGCTCGACGGCGATGGTCGGATCACCGCGGAGGGCAAGAGCCTGCGTTCGCTGGCGCTGCCGCCGCGGCTGGCGCGCATGATCGTGGATTCGCATCGTGCAGGCGGCGGCGAGGCCGCCGCCGAGATCGCCGCCATCATCACCGAGCGCGGGTTAGGGGGCGACAGCGTCGATCTCGAGCACCGGCGCGACCAGTTCCGTCGTGACCGCTCGCCGCGAGCGACGAGCGCGCGCGATCTGGCGCGGCGCTGGGCCTCGCAGGTCGCGGCGTCGGAGAAAGCCGGGCCGCAGGGAGATATCTCGACCGGCCTGATGCTCGCCTATGCCTTTCCGGACCGCGTCGCGCGCAACCGCGGCAATGGCAGTTTCGTGCTCGCCAACGGCCGCGGCGCTTCGGTCGAGCAGACCTCCTCGCTCGCCCGCGCGCCCTACATCGCGATCGGCGAGATGACGGGGACGGCGGCGAGCGGACGCATCCTGCTCGCCGCGCAGATCACGGAGGACGAGATCGAGCAACATTTCGCCGAGCATATCGAGACCGCCGATGAGATCTCGTTCGATCGCGGCGCGATGGCGCTGCGCGCGCGGCGCAGACGCGTGCTGCATGCCATCACGCTGTCCGAGGCGACACTTGCCGTGTCGCCCTCGGAGGGCACCGCGCGCATCCTTGCCGATGGGCTGATCGCCGCCGGCCTCGACCGGCTGCCCTGGTCGAAGACCGCAAAACAATGGCGCGACCGCGTGATGTTCCTGCGCAAGGCCGAGGGCGAGGCCTGGCCCGATCTCTCCGATGACGGATTGATCGCGCGGCGCGAGGATTGGCTGGTGCCGGCGCTCTACGACAAGATCGCGCTCAAGGACATCTCAGCGGGCGATCTCTCCGACGCGTTGATGGCGCTGCTGCCTTGGGACATGCGCGCGCGGCTCGATCGCGAGGCGCCGACCCATTTCGAAGCGCCGACCGGAAGCGCGCTCGCGATCGATTACGAGGCCGAGCAGGGGCCGACCATCGCGGTACGGCTCCAGGAACTGTTCGGCCTCAACACCCATCCCTCGATCGCGGCCGGCAAGGTACCGCTGGTGCTGGAGCTGCTATCGCCGGCACAGCGCCCGGTGCAGGTGACGCGCGATCTCCCAGGCTTCTGGCGCGGCAGCTACGCCGCGGTCCGCTCCGACCTGCGCGGCCGTTACCCGCGCCACCCCTGGCCGGACGATCCTGCCAATGCGCTGCCGACCCGGCGGGCAAAGCCGCGCGGGACGTGAAAGTTCGATCGCGCATTAACCATCCGCTCATGCTTTTCGTCAAAATAGCAGCTCTCTGACCGCGGCTTCGCTCGCCGCCGGGCACGCTGCGTGATGAAATCGAGCTTTCCGGCTCGGAAGTGGTGTGATGCGTAACATTATGATCTTCGCGGCCGTGATGATCGGCCTCGGCACCTTCATGGCCCAGATGGCGGACAAGATGAGCTCCGCCTCCGCCACCTCGGTCCCGCGCACGACGGTGGCCGTTGCCTCCACCGCTCCGGCCGGCGGCCGCAGCCTCAGCATTTCGCGCGACGGCCGCGGTCATTTCCAGACCGAGGGCCGCATCGACGGCCAGCGCATCGGCTTCATGATCGATACCGGCGCCTCCGTCGTTGCGCTGAACGAGACCTCGGCCGCCCGCTTCGGCCTGCGTCCCTCGCGCGGCGAGTACACCGCCACCGTCTCCACGGCCAACGGCACCATCAAGGCCGCGCGCACCCGTATCGCCATGTTAGAGGTCGGCGGACTCATCGTGCGCGACGTCGATGCCATGGTGCTGCCCGATGCGGCCTTGTCGGAGAACCTGCTTGGTCTCTCCTTCCTGTCGCGCCTGAAGCGCTTCGAATATTCCAACGGCCAGATGGTGCTGGAGCAGTAGAGCCAGCCCGCACGATCGCGCGACCGTCCATTTCGAGAAGATATCTTTGCTCTGGCCGCCCTCGCGGTAACGTCTCTTCGTTACCAATCTGCCGCAATTATCGGCCATAAGCCTTCAATCCCGCCTTCCGCTGCGGCCGGGCACTCGCTTAGGCTGCAGCAAATCCCGCCCCTTTTTCACGAGACCGTCTCAATGTTCCCGAAGCCGAAATCCGTCTTGTTGCCCAACACTTACGCCTTCGAATCCGAGCCGATGGTGAAGCCCACGGGCTTTCGCGAGTACGACGCGCGCTGGTTGTTTCAGAAGGAAATCAACCTGATGGGTGTGCAGGCGCTCGGCATGGGGCTGGGTGCGCTGATCGCCGAGCTCGGCGTCAGGCAAGAGATCGTCACCGGTCATGATTTCCGCGGCTATTCGGCCTCGATCAAATACGCGCTGATCTCCGGCCTGATGGCCGCGGGATGCAAGGTGCACGATATCGGCCTCGCGGTGACGCCGATGGCCTATTTCGCGCAGTTCGACCTGGATGTGCCCTGCGTCGCCATGGTCACAGCCTCGCACAACGACAATGGCTGGACCGGCGTCAAGATGGGCGCCAACCGCCCGCTGACCTTCGGCCCCGACGAGATGACGCGGCTGAAGGAGATCGTTCTCAACGCGGAGTTCAAGAACAAGGCGGGCGGCTCCTACCAGTTCCACGAGAACTATCCGGCGCGCTACATCGCCGACCTCACCAATCGTCCGAAGCTCAAGCGCAAGCTCAAGGTCGTCGCGGCCTGCGGCAACGGCACCGCCGGCGCGTTCGCGCCGCAGGTGCTGGAAGCGATCGGCTGCGAGGTGATCCCGCTCGATACCGAGCTCGATCACACCTTCCCGAAATACAACCCGAACCCCGAGGACATGGAGATGCTGCACGCGATCCGCGACGCGGTGCTGCATCACAAGGCCGATGTCGGCCTCGGCTTCGACGGTGACGGCGACCGCTGCGGCGTCGTGGACGACACCGGCGAGGAGATCTTCGCCGACAAGGTCGGCGTCATGCTGGCGCGCGACATGTCGGCAATCCACAAGGACGCGCAGTTCATTGTCGACGTGAAATCGACCGGCCTCTTCGTCACCGACCCCGTGCTGCAGAAGCAGGGCGCGAAGACCGCCTATTGGAAGACCGGTCATTCCTACATGAAGCGCCGCACCAACGAGACGGGCGCGCTGGCGGGCTTCGAGAAGTCCGGCCATTTCTTCTTCAACAAGCCGTATGGCCGCGGCTATGACGACGGCCTGGTCTCGGCGATCGCGATCTGCGACATGCTCGACCGCGCGCCCGGCAAGTCGATGGCCGACCTGAAGAACGCGCTGCCGAAGACCTGGTCGTCGCCGACCATGTCGCCGCACTGCGCCGACGAGGTCAAATACGGCGTCATCGACAAGGTCGTGAAGCACTTCGAGGGCTTGCAGGCGAAGGGCGCCAGGATCGGCGGCCAGCCGATCCGCGATCTCGTCACCGTCAACGGCGTCCGCGTCACGGTCGAGGACGGCAGCTGGGGCCTGGTGCGCGCCTCTTCCAACAAGCCCGAGCTCGTCGTCGTGGTCGAGAGCCCGGTCTCCGAGCAGCGCATGCACGACATGTTCGAGATGGTGAACAGCGTGCTGCGCACGCATCCCGAGGTCGGCGAGTACAATCAGAAGATTTGATTTGAGGCGATCCGCTGCGTCATCGGCGGTGCGCTCCCTCGCCCCGTTCTTACGGGGAGAGGGTTGGGGTGAGGGGCCTCTCTCCACACGTGAGATCGCCGTGGGACCTGTACCCCCTCACCCGGATTGCTCAGGCGCGCAATTGCGCGCCATAGCAATCCGACCTCTCCCCGCAAGCGGGGCGAGGTTAGGGCCATCGCCGCGGTGCGCTCAGCCTCCGGGCGGGCCGAACAGGGCGCGGAGCTTCGCGCCTGCACCCCGTGCCTTCCAAGCGTCGCCCAGCATCGCGATCCATTCGCCGAGCGCAATCCGGATCGGGTTGAAGGATTGCACGCCGCCGACGATGCCGAACCGGAGCGGCTGGTCGGAGGGATGTTCGGCAAAGGTCCCGAACAGGCGGTCGAACACGATCAGGATGCCGCCGTAGTTCTTGTCGAGGCACGGCTCATTGCAGGCATGGTGCACGCGATGGTGGCTCGGCGTGTTGAGCACCCATTCCAGGACGCCGAGCTTCGGCCCGAACTGGCTGTGGATGAAGAACTGATAGAGCAGGTTGATGCCGAGCATTGCCACGATCGCGAACGGATGAAATCCGATCAGCGCCAGTGGCAGGAAGAACAGGAAGTTGCCCGAGACGTTTCCGGTCCAGCCGAGCCGGATCGCCGCAGTCAAATTCAGTCGCGTCGTCGAGTGATGCACTGCATGCGTCGCCCACATCCAGCGAATCCGATGCGAGGCGCGATGCTGCCAATAATACAGGAACTCGCTGCCCAGGAATAATCCTGCGAGCGCGAGCGGACCGGTCTGTGCGAAGTCGAACAGGCGGTGCTCGTACAGGAACGCGAACGGTATCGCCAGCATGCCTGCCTCGACCGCGCGCAGCAGGTTCTGTCCGAGGGCCACGCCGAAAGAGGCAGCGCTCTCGCGCCAGTCGTGGGTCTCGCGATGGGCAAGCCGACCGATGCCGTATTCGAGCAGCATCAGGCCGATCGCCGTCGCCAGCACCATGTACCGGAGCGCTGGGTCGAGCAGGAGAGAAGCATAAGCCACGGTGTCCTCCTATTTCGGGGCGGCGCCGGTGGTGACGGCGCTGTCCCTCAGTGCCTGCGCACGGGGCAGGGCTCGTGCGCAGACCGAGGTGAGCTGGCCGGCGTGAGATTGCAGGCAGGCGAGGATGCGTCCACCACCCGGCGCGACGTTGCTGCAAAGGCTTTCATAATCGGCGCGGCAGGCCTGCATGGTCGCTCGTGCCTCGCTGCGCATCTGCGGCGTGATCTGGGTTTGCAACTGGCTCTGGGCGAATGCGGACGTCGAAACGCCGAGCGCGACGATGGCCGCAGTTCGCGGCAGGGCACGCAAAATCGATGACACGATGCTGTTCCTTTCTGGTCTGAAGTGATGGACCGTCGCCGCCCGGGGCCGGGTGCGGCGACGGTCCGGCCCGCTCAGCGCGAGATCGTGCCGGAGCGGGTGTAGGTGTTGCCAGCCGGGCCGGTACGGGTGACGTTGCGCGTGCAGCTTCCGTTGGCGCAGCCGCCGGTCGCGGTGACGCTGGAGGTGCCGCGCGGCCCGCTCGCCGTTGCCGACCGCGTCCAGGCATTGGCGTCGGCCGCCGCGGCAACCGACAGAGTGCCGATGACGAGGGAGGTGAGGAAAAGCTTGGTCATGGTCGTCGTCTCCTTCTTGGGGGGCTGCCGTGAGCGGGAGCCGTGCGGAGGAGACTGGTCGTGCCGCGTCTGCGGCGCATTGCCGGAACGAAACGATTGTTATGGCTTTGTCCGACCCGTGTAACACTATGTAACAACGGCGCCCGCGCCCTTGCCTGACGCGAGCCGTTGCCCACAATGCAGCCATGAACGCGCAAGCAGCCACGATTCTCATGGTGGAGGACGATCCCGAAATCAGCCGCCTCGTTGCCGACTTCATGCGGCGCGAGGGGTTCGAGGTCGCCTGTGTCGCCGACGGCAAGGCGATGGATTCGATGCTCCAGCGCCTGCGGCCCGACCTCGTCATCCTCGATCTGATGCTGCCGGGCGAGGACGGGCTGTCGATCTGCCGCCGCCTGCGCGCCGACGATGCCATCCCGATCCTGATGCTGACCGCCAAGAGCGACGAGATCGATCGCGTGGTCGGCCTCGAGATGGGCGCCGACGATTACCTGACGAAGCCGTTCGGTCCGCGCGAGCTGCTGGCGCGGGTTCGCGCCATCCTGCGCCGTGCCAGCGGGACTCCGCCCAAGCCGCTGGTCCGGCGCTTCGCGTTCGACCGCTTCGTGATCGATCTCGATGCGCGCAGTGTCGAGACGACCGGGGCCGAGACGCCGGAGCTGCAATTGACCAGCGCCGAGTTCGACCTGCTCGGTTGCTTCGTGCAGCGGCCGCGAAGGGTGCTCACGCGCGACCAGATCCTCGACTGGACCCGCGGACGTTCGGCCGAGCCGTTCGACCGCACCGTCGACATGCTGATCTCGCGGCTGCGCCGCAAGCTCGACGGTGCAAGTCCCGGCTCCAACCTGATCACGACGGTGCGCAACGGCGGCTATCTGTTCACCGCGACCGTCAAGCAGGTGTCGTGATGCTGCGCGTGACGCTTGCCGCGCGGCTGGCGCTGATCGGACTGGTCGGCTTCATCGTGGTGGTTACCGTGCTCATGGGGATCTTCTACCGCACGACGCTGCAGGAGAACGAGCTCACGCGGCCATCGCCTGCGCGCCTCGATGCGCTTGCAACGTTGCTCGAGGGCACGGTCGGCGACGCACGGCAGGCCGTCCTCGACGCAGTGTCGTCGCCGCAATTCATGGCGCGGATCGTGCCGTCGGGGGCGCCGGTCGACGGCGAGACGCCGGAGCGGCAGCGACAATTGCGCGAGACTTATGCGGCCGGCCTTGCGGGCCGCCCCGTGGAGATTGTGTCGCCGCCCGATCACCGCGCCAGTCGATTGTTTCCCCGCCTCGCGCGGCTGATGGCCAATGCGATCGAATTCCGAATCGGCCTGCGCAGCGGCGATCTGCTGGTCATCGACGCCTATACCCGCCTGCCGGTGACCCAGTTCGGGCTGCCCGTGGGTTTTGGCGCGGGCCTGTTCGGCTCGATCGTGGCGCTGCTGGCGCTTTTGGTCATGCAGCGCGAGACGCGGCCGCTGGCGCGGCTCGCCGCCGCCGTCGATCGTGTCGACCTGTCGGCCGATCCGCCGCCGCTGCCGGATGCAAGGCGCAGCGCGCCGGAGATCCGCGCCGTCATCGCCGCGTTCAACCGCTTGCAGGGGCGGCTTGCCGAGATGCTGCGTGCGCGCATGACGCTGGTTGGCGGCATCGCCCACGATGTCAGGACTTTTGCGACACGGTTGCGGCTGCGCGTCGAGCACATTCCGGACGATGCCGAGCGGCAGCGGGCGGTCGCCGATATCGACGACATGATCCGCCTGCTCGATGACGCGCTGCTGTCGACGCGGGCGGGTGCGGGCGGTCTGTCACAGGAGATGGTCGAGCTCGCCGCTCTGGTGGCCGTCGAGGTGAACGACCGGCATGCTCAGGGCGCGGCGGTCGATCTGGTCACGGACGAGCGTGCGCGCGACGTCGTCGTCCTCGGCGATCGGCTCGCCCTGCGGCGGGTCTTCGCCAACATCATCGACAACGCACTCGCCTATGGCCATGCCGCGCATGTGCGCACGGCCCTGAAGGACGGTGCCGTCGTCGTGTCGATCGGCGACGAGGGACCCGGGATTCCCGCCGATCAGCGTCAGACCGTGCTCGAGCCGTTCCACCGGCTGGAGAAGTCGCGTAATCGCGCAACCGGCGGCGCCGGTCTTGGTCTCGCCGTTGTCCGCAGCCTGGTCGAGGCCCATGGCGGGACGATCGAGATCGGCGCGGCCCCGGGCGGGGGCACGCGGGTCAGCGTCACCCTTCCGGTGTTTCAGCCGGTCTAAAGCATGATCCGGAAAAGTGTGAAGCGGTTTTCCGAGAAGATCATGCCCAAACAACAACCTAAAGCGCGATGATGAGGCCATCCCGATCTCATCGCGCTTTAAAGCGTTTTCGAGCGAAGTGGATACCCGGTTCGCGTGAAGAAAACGCGTCAAAATGAGAATCGGCGTCAGGCCGTTACCACCGCGGGAATCGGCAACGCGGTCACCGACTTGATCTTCTCCATCGCGAAGCGCGAGGTGACGTTTTTCAGCGGCACGGCGCTGATCAGCTTCTTGTAGAACACGTCATAGGCCTGCATGTCCGCGACCACGACGCGGAGCATGTAGTCGACGTCGCCGGCCATGCGATAGAATTCCATCACCTCCGGCATGGCGCTGACGGCTTCGGCGAACCGCTTGAGCCAGGCGTCCGAGTGATCGGCGCTCTCGACCGACACGAACACGGAAATGCCGAGCCCGATCTTGTTCTGGTCGACCAGCGCCACGCGCTTGATGATCACGCCGTCGGCCTCCAGGCGCTGGATGCGCTTCCAGCAGGGGGTCGAGGACAGGCCGACGCGGTCGCCGATCTCGGCCACCGAGAGGGAGGCATCCTCCTGAAGAACCATCAGGATCTTGCGGTCGATGGCATCGAGGCGGCGGCTGGTCTCGGGAACCTGAGCGGCGACATCAGTCATTTGAAGAACTTTGTTTCATTTAATGGGTTGATTTCCCTGATATAGAGAAAATCTTTCCACGGCAAGCCTATAATCTTCGCGGAGCCGTGGAGCTGCTCTAAGGGCGGTGCCGTAAAAAGTCCTCAACTTCAATGCGTTGTGGGGCGGCAAGGCGCCGTCGTGCCGGGTGCATTTCAGTGCTGCGGCGGCCGCAGCGAATTGCACCACCTCGCGCGTCCCCTCGCCCTCGGCAAGCCGGAGCGTGAAGGCGCCATGGAGAAGGATGCGCGGCGCGATGCCGGCTATCGATGGTCCCAGCTCAGGTGCTGCTCTTGTCGTGTACCCAGCGGCCGAGCAGATGATGAGCGATCGCGAAGGGATGCGGGCCGGCGAGCCCGTCGGGATGCGTCCGCGTCAGCATCAGGGCCGCCTCCTCGCGCTTGAACCAGCGCGCGTCTTCCAGCTCCATGCGATCGACGACGATGTCCTCGTTCAGCGCCCGTGCGCTGCAGCCGATCATCAGCGATGACGGATAGGGCCAGGGCTGGGTCATGTAATATTGCACGTCGGTGCAGCGAATGCCCGATTCTTCCAGGATTTCGCGGCGCACCGCGTCCTCGATGGTCTCGGCCGCCTCGACGAAGCCGGCGAGGCAGGAATACATGCCGGGCGGAAACTGCTTCTGGCGGCCGAGCAGGCACTTGTCGCCGGAGGCGACCAGCATGATCACGACCGGGTCGGTGCGCGGAAAGTGCTCGGCCTTGCAGGCCGGGCAGTCGCGCTTCCAGCCGCCTTCCTTCATCGCGCTCCGCGTGCCGCAATTGGCGCAATAGCCGTGGCGCTGATGCCAGCTCACCATCGACTTCGCCATCGCGATCGCCGACAGCTCCTGTGGCGGAAGCGCCCCCTGCATCGCCATGCCGCGCAACTCGGTTATGGTGTAGTCCTCCCGGCCGACCAGCTTCTCGGCGGCGGCCTGCGAGAGTCCCATCCCGAACACGGCAGCGCCATCGCGCAGGCCCAAGAAGATCGTACCGGGATTGGCGCCGCATTTCAGCGCCTCGTCGATTCCGAGCAGCGCGCGCACCGTCTCGCCCTCGCGCTTCACCAGCAGCGAGTCGCGATAGACCACATAGGCGCGCGATGACGGCTTCTGCTCCAGCGCGAACAGCTTCTCGTCGTCGCGGCGCAGATGCGCGGCGCGGTCGAGGATGTTGGTGACAAAGGCCGGCTGTCCCAGCGGAAACGCGTCGAATGCTGACATTTCTCGTTCTTTCAACCCAACCAGATCTTGCGGCGGAGCGCGCTGATGAAATTCTGCACCTCGGTGGCGTCGTGCGCCAGCGGCTGCATCACGCCCCACACGGGCCGTGGCCAGGCCGCGTCACTGGTCCGGCGCGCGATGATGTGGACGTGAAGCTGCGGCACGAGGTTGCCGAGCGCGGCGATGTTGAGCTTGTCGCATCTGGTGATCTCCTTCAGCGCGCGCGAGACACGGGAGATCTCGGTCATCAGCTGCGCCTGCTGCACCTCGTCGAGATCGATGATCTCGACCGCGTCCACCCGGCGCGGCACCAGCAGGAGCCATGGGTAGTGCGCGTCCTTGATGACCAGCACTTTCGACAGCGGCAGATCGCCGATGTCGATGGTGTCCTCTTTCAGGCGGGAGTGCAGCGACCAGGCGGGTTCGGGCATATGCGTTTCCGGATGGCCCGATGGGAGCGGGCTTGTTGGTCGCGAGCATACGATAGGGAGTTAGCAAGGGGAAGGTTAGGGCTCCGCTGCTTATGCATACTCGATCGTCGTCCTGGACAAGCGCGCCCTCGGCGCGCGCAGATCCGGGACCCATAACCACAGGGTGTGGTTGTTGCGCGCGCCGGCAACTCCGAGTCTTCGCCAAACTCGATCCTGTGGTTATGGGTCCCGGGTCTGCGCTGACGCTTGCCCGGGACGACGACCAAGTTTGTGGTGGCGCTGACGGCTGACTTACGCCTCCGCCAGCACCTTTGCATTGGCGCGGACCGAGGCTTCGCTGACGCGGATGCCGAGGCCCGGCCCATCCGGCACCACGACTTGGCCGTTGCGATTCGCAACGCGCTCTTCCAGCACGTCCTCGGTCAGCACGTGATGCGGCATGTAGAATTCGCAGCCGAGCGAGATGCCGGGCGTCGCCGCGATCAGCTGCGTGCCGGCGGCAAGCCCGATGCCGCCCTCCCACAGCGTGCCACCATAGCCGGGCAGGCCGGCGATGTCGGCAATGGCCATGATCGCCTGTGCTTCGAACAGGCCGCCCGCCTTCATCAGCTTGATCGAGACCGCATCGGCCGCCTCGCGGCGTACCACCTCCATCATGTCGCGGCGGTCGAAGCAGCTTTCGTCGGCGAGCACGGGCGTTTCCAGCGCCGCGGTGAGCTGCGCCATCACGTCCAGATATTTGCGTGGCACCGGCTGCTCGATGAAGGTCGGTGCGAACCGCTCGATGTCGCGCAATATTTTGATCGCGCCGAACGGCGCCAGCGCCTGGTTGTAGTCGACGCGCAGGTCGACCTTGTCGCCGAACTCATTGCGGATCGCCTCCAGATGGTGGAGATCCTCGCGATGCGGCTTCACGCCGGTCTTGACCTTGTAGATGACATTGCCGTCCGGAACCATCTTTCGCATGCGGTCGAGATCGGCGGCAAAATCCGGATCGGCGATCGAGAAGGACAGCGGGATCGTGTCGCGCACCCGGCCGCCGAGCAGGTCGGCAACCGAAAGTCCTGACGACTTGCCGACGATGTCGAGCAACGCCATCTCGATTCCGACCTTGGCCTCGGCATATCCGACCAGTGCGCGGTCGAGCTCGGCCATCAGCGCGCGGATGCGGCGGACCGGCTTGCCGAGCAGGATCGGCCGCAGATAGATGTCGAGCGCAGAGAACGCCGCCTCCGGCGTTCCCGTGAAGACCTCCCACGGCGCCGCTTCGCCCCAGCCGATCACGCCTTCGTTCGACGTCAGCTCGATCAGCACGCGCTTGACCGTGCCCTTGACGTTGCCGACGCCCTGCAGGCGCGTCATCTTGATTGGACTTTCGATCAGGAACAGCCTGAGGCGTTCGACGGTCGCTTCGGTCATGTCAGGCCTCCATTGACGTGCCAGATCTGGCCGGTGACGTAGGATGCTTTGGGGGATGCAAGGAACGCGATGATCTCGGCCACTTCTTCCGGCTGCCCGCGCCGGCGCATCGGAATCAACGCCTCGGTGGCAGCGATCTGCTCGGGTGAAAGACGGCTCTCGCTGGGCTTGTCCTTGACGATCAGGCCCGGCGCGACCGCGTTGACGGTGATGCCGTCTTTCGCAAGCTCGATCGCGGTGAGGCGCACCAGCGCCTCCAGCGCGGCTCGGCTCGCAGCGGTGGCCGCAAACGGCGCGAATTCGGGTCGGATCGCATGTGCCACGAAGGAGGAGACTGCAACGATCCGCGCGTCACGTCCCGCGCGCAGCAGCTGAAGCGCGGCCTCGACCATCCGCGTGAACGCCAGCGCCGATTCATCCATTGCTTGGCGAAACTGGTCCGCCGGCGTGCCGATCGCGCTGCCGCGGCGGGCATGGCCACCGACGAGGACCAATCCGTCGAGGCGGCCGAAGGCTGTTTGCGCGGCGGCGATGGCGTCGGTGACGGCCGCTTCCTCGGCGAGATCGCCGAGACATTTGACGACCACAGCGCCGTTCGCTCCGGCTTCCGCCGCGGTGGCGTCCAGGCCTTCTGCGTTGGAGCGCGTGTGCAGCACAAGCCCGGTACCGGGCGCGGCGAGAAGTTTTGCCGTGGCGCGGCCGATGCCACTGGCGGCACCGGTGACGAGATAGACGCGGTTGATATCAGGCATCACGATGTCGCGTTGGCCGGCGGCAGCGCGCCGGTGCGGTGGAAATGGCTGAGGAAAGCGCGCGTGGCGGCTTCCCTGGGATTGTCGATCACCTGCCGCGCCGGGCCCTCTTCGACCACGACGCCGTCGCGCATGAAGATCAGGCGGTCGGCGACCTCGCGGGCAAAGGCGATCTCGTGGGTCACGATCACCATGGTCATGCCCTCCGACGCCAGTTGCTGGATCACGTTGAGCACCTCGCCGACCAATTCAGGGTCGAGCGCCGAGGTCGCCTCGTCGAACAGCATGACATCAGGCTCCATGGCGAGCGCCCGCGCGATGGCGACGCGCTGCTTCTGGCCGCCGGAGAGCGTCGCCGGATATTGATCGGCCTTTTCGGCAAGGCCGACCTTGGCCAGCTGCGCCCGCGCGAGCTTCTCGGCGTCGGCCTTGGCCATGCGCCGTACCGTGACCGGCCCCTCCATCACGTTCTGCAGCGTCGTCATGTGCGGGAACAGGTTGAAATGCTGGAACACCATTCCGGTGGTGGTGCGAAATTTTGCCAGAGTCTTCGTGTCAGGAAGCCTCGTACCATCACCGAACACGAAGCGGGTGTCGCCGACGCGGACGCTGCCACCGTCGGGCACCACCAGCAGATTGATGCAGCGGAGCAGGGTCGATTTGCCCGAGCCCGACGGGCCGATCAGCGCCACGACGCCGCCCTTGGCGACGTCGAGATTGATGTTCTTGAGGACCTCGTTGCTGCCGAAGCGCTTGCGCAAGGCCCGGATCTCGATTTTCGAAGTGCTATTGGAAGGCTCGCTCATTCGCCGACCGCCAGTCGCTTCTCGCCGCGGCGAACGAGGATGGTGAGCGGAATCAGGATCGCCGCATAGGCGACCGCAACCGCGGTGTAGGTCTCCAGCGGCCGGTAGCTGTCATGGGCGGCGACCTGGCTCTGGTAGACGAGGTCGGGCACCGCCAGCACCGAGACCAGCGAGGTGTTCTTGAACTGGATGATGGACTGGTTCATCAGTGCCGGGATCATGCGCTTAATCGCCTGCGGCAGCACGATGCGCCGCATGCTCTGGCTGGGCGTCATGCCGAGCGCGGCGCCGGCCTCCGACTGACCCTTGTCGATCGAGACGATGCCGCCGCGGATGATCTCCGAATAGAATGAGCCGCCATAGAGCGAGAGCGCCAGCGCCGAGGCGGCAATCGGCGTCATCTCGACGCCGGCGAGGATCGGCAGCGCGTAGTAGAACCAGATCAGCTGCACCAGGATCGGCGTGCAGCGGAACGCCTCGATGAAGGTGAGGGCGAGCAGGCGCAACGCCTTGAAGCGAGACAGGCTGCCGAACGCTCCCAATAGGCCGAACAGCAATCCGCATACGACGATGACGATGGTGAAGCCGACGGTGACGCCGAGCCCGTTGAGAAAGAGCCAGCGATAGCTCCAGAGGATGCCGAAGTCCCACTGATACATGCGTGTGTCTTACTCGTCGTGGGTGCCGTTGGCACCGTCATTCCGGGACGCCCGAAGGGCGAACCCGGAAGCTCGAGATTCCGGGTTCTCGCTGCGCGAGCCCCGGAATGGCAGTGGAGAATTACAACGAAACGCCCGGCGGAATGTCCGCCTCGGTCACGCCCACCAGCTCCATGTTGGTGATGATCGCGTTGCGGATGAAGCCGAGGCCCTTGTTGAAGTCGATCCAGGTGTTGACGTAGTCGCGCCAGGTCTTGTCGGTCTCGCGGCGGAAGCCGGCATTCGACGTGGTGGCGAAGATCGGCGTCGGAAGCACGAGCTGGCCGAGCGATGGATTCTTCTTCAGCACGGTCAGCGACAGCATGGTGATCAGGCACTGCGCATCGACGCGGCCGGTCTGGAGCGCGGCGGTGGCATCGTCGGCGGTCTTGAGCCGCGTGATCTGCGCCTTCGGCGTGAGGCGGCTGACCACCTGGTCGTGCGAGGAGCCCTGGTCGACCGCGATCTTGATGTCGGGCGAGTTCAATTCGGCCCAGCTCTTCGGCTTGAAGTCCTTCTTGCAGAGGATGGCGAACGCGTTGTTGAAGACCGGCACCGAGAAGTCCACCACCAGTGCGCGCTTCGGAGTCGGGTTGAGGCCGAAGAAGATGTCGATCTTGTTGGCCTGCAGGTCGAGCACCGAATTGCCCCAGGTGGTCTCGGTGATCTCGAGCTCGGCCTCCATGTCGTCGGCGAGGCCCTTGGCGATGTCGATGTAGAAGCCCTTCCACTGGCCGGAGGCGAGGTCCTTCATGTAATAGGGTGCGCCGCCGCCGACCGCGCCGATCCGCATCTTCTTGGTCCGGCGGATGCGGGCGAAGGTCGATTCGTTCGGATCGGCTGTCTGGGCCACGGCCGGCGAAGCCAGCGCGGCCGCTGTCACCGCGCCCAATCCGACAATCGATGCAACATCACGACGTGTAACCATTAGGATCAATCGCTTTTCTGGTTGGATGGAGTTCCGGGTAGGGCGTTCTTAGCAAGGTGGTCCGCACGGTGAAAGCACAGCCTGTCGGCTGGGCAGGCCGGGAATTGCCCGGATACTGGGCAAGCTCGATCTAGTTCAATCCGATACCCGCTTGCTTTCCGCTCCCTTTGGCCCCAAATAGGGACCGGGAGATTGGCGGTGGACGAGCCACTCGCCAACCGGGTCAGGTCCGGAAGGAAGCAGCCCTAACGAGGTCCGGATCGGGTCGCTCGTCAGTCTCCTACCTGTTTTTTCGAGCGAATTGCGCCGGCGGTCGCCCCGCCAGCGCGCTCCTTTCCGCAAGAGCCGGCCAAGAGACATTTCATTGCGGATCGACCGATGACCGACGCTGGCGCCCCTCCCAATCCCGATAGCGCCGGCAACGCACCCTACCGGGTTTTGGCGCGCAAATACCGCCCTTCCTCTTTTGACGATCTGATCGGACAGGAGGCGGTGGTCCGCACCGTCTCCAACGCGTTCGAGACCGGGCGCATTCCGCAGGCCTGGATCCTCACCGGCGTCCGCGGTGTCGGCAAGACCACCACCGCGCGCATCCTCGCCCGCGCGCTCAACTACGAGATGCCTGATGGTTCGGTGAAGGGCCCGACCATCCACATGCCGACCTTGGGCGTGCACTGCCAGGCGATCATGGAAAGCCGGCACATGGACGTGCTGGAGATGGACGCCGCCTCGCACACCGGCGTCGACGACGTCCGACAGATCAATGACAGCGTGCGCTATGCCCCCGCCAGCGCCCGCTACAAGGTCTACATCATCGACGAAGTCCACATGCTGTCGACGGCAGCGTTCAACGCCTTCCTGAAGACGCTGGAGGAGCCGCCGGAGCACGCCAAGTTCGTGTTCGCGACGACGGAGATCCGCAAGGTTCCGGTCACCGTGCTGTCGCGCTGCCAGCGCTTCGACCTGCGCCGGGTCGAGGCGGACGTGCTGATGAAGCACCTCGCCAACATCGCGGCCAGGGAAAACGTCGAGATCGAGCCGGAGGCGCTCGGCATCATCGCGCGCGCCGCCGAAGGCTCCGTGCGCGATTCTCTCTCGCTGCTCGACCAGGCGATCGCCCACGCGGCCGGCACCGTCAAGGCCGATGCCGTCCGGCAGATGCTGGGCCTCGCCGACCGCACCCGCGTCATCGATCTCTTCGATTCGCTGGTGCGCGGCGACATCGCCGCGGCATTCAAGGAGTTCCGCGAGCAATACGACGTCGGCGCCGATCCCATCGTCGTGCTCTCGGACCTCGCCGAATTCGTCAATTTCGTCACCCGCGTGAAGATCGTGCCGGCGACCGCCGATAACGTCGCCTATGGCGAGACCGAGCGGGTTCGGGCGCGGGATTTCGCCTCGAAGATCTCGATGCGCGTGTTGTCGCGGATGTGGCAGATGCTGCTCAAGGGCATTACCGAGGTGCAGGCCGCAACGCGCCCCGCAGCCGCGGCGGAAATGGTTCTGGTCCGCATTGCCTATGTCGCCGATCTACCGACGCCGGACGAAGCGATCAGGATGCTGGAGCAGAACGGCGGCGGCTCCCCGGTCGTGAGCGGCGGCAGTGCGGCGCGCAGCGCGCCTTCCGCGCCGGTTGCGTCCGCGGCGCCTGTTCGCATGCCGACCGCCTCGCCCTCTTCGTTCGGCGGTGGCGCGGCCCGGCCGCAGATGGCGGCCCCGGCGCCGGATCCGCAAGCCGCGGCACCGCAACTGCGCGTCACGAGCTTCACCCAGCTCGTCGCGCTCGCAGGGCAGAAGCGCGACATCATGACCAAGAGCGCGCTCGAAGGCGACATGCGCCTCGTCCGCTTCGAGGAGGGCCGGCTGGAAGTCGCGCTCGAGCCCAACGCTTCCAAGACCATGATCTCGGAGCTTGCGAAGAAGTTCGAGCTGTGGACCGGCCGGCGCTGGACTGTGATCGTCTCCAACGAGCAGGGCCAACCGACGCTGCGCTCGGTGAACCAGGCGGCCAAGCAGGAGCATGCCCGTACCGCGGAAGCCGATCCGCGCGTGCAGGAGGTGCTGTCGCGCTTCCCCGGCGCCAAGGTCGTCGAGGTCCGCAGGCTTGCCCCCGAGGCCCCGGAGACCAATATCAATGCCGACTATGGCAGTGACGATCCGCCCGACGGTTCCGACGGCGACGACGATCTCTGAGCCATTCATTCAAGGACGAGCACCCATGGCTGATTTTCTCGGCATGATGAAGCAGGCGGCACAGCTGCAATCCAAGATGCAGGAGATGCAGGACCAACTCGCCAACGTCGAGGTCGAAGGCATCTCCGGCGGCGGCCTCGTCGCCGTGCGCATGACCGCGAAGATGGACGTGAAGGGCATCAAGATCGATCCCTCGCTGATGAAGGCGGAAGAGCGCGAGGTGCTGGAAGACCTGCTCGTCACCGCGCTCAGTGATGCCCGCCGCAAGGCAGAGACCGCCATGCAGGAGAAGATGCAGGCCCTCACGGGCGGGCTCGGCCTGCCGCCGGGGTTGTTCGGCCAATAATAGGATTTTCTCGTTGTTGGAATTCGTCCGCGGTTTCGTCCCACCTCTCCCCAACGGGGAGAGGTCGATTTGCTCCTGGCGATGCGAAGCATCGTCCAGTGCAAATCGGGTGAGGGGGCTTACGTCCCATGATGGTGCGGAACCCCTCACCCGCGCCTTCGGCGCGACCTCTCCCTATGGGAGAGGTTTGCCGCCGTCGTTGCCGCGGCGAGGTAACCCTATTTCGGCATGGCTTGGAGCAGATGGGCGCGGTTGCAGGTCCTGAGATCGAGCGGCTGGTCCAGCTTCTCGCGCGGCTGCCGGGCCTCGGTCCGCGCTCGGCGCGGCGCGCCGCGCTGCATCTGATCAAGAAGCGCGAAGCGCTGATGATGCCGCTGACTTCGGCTCTCCAGGTCGCGCTCGACAAGGTCGAGGTCTGCAAGACCTGCGGCAATATCGACACGCAAAATCCCTGCACGGTCTGTACCGATCCGAAGCGCGATCCCTCCATCATCGTCGTCGTCGCCGATGTTGCCGACCTCTGGGCGCTGGAGCGGGCCAATGCCACCCAGGGGCGCTATCACGTGCTGGGCGCGACGTTGTCGCCGCTCGACGGCGTCGGTCCGCAGGATCTCACCATCGATTCGCTGGTGGCACGCGCGCATGATTCGCAGGTGCACGAGATCATCCTGGCGCTGAACGCGACGGTCGACGGCCAGACCACCGCGCATTACATCACCGACCTGCTTCAGGACGCCAATGTGAAGGTGACGCGGCTCGCCCACGGAGTTCCTGTCGGCGGCGAGCTTGATTATCTCGATGAAGGTACGCTATCGGCTGCGATGCGGCAGCGCACCCTGTTCTAGCCATCCAGACTTCACGGAACGGACGACATGACGAAACTTTTCGCCACACGATCGGCTTTGGTCGCGACGATGATGATGCTGGTGACCCCGGCCATGTCCGCGCAGCAGGGCGACGAGATGCCGCCGCCGTCCAAGCCCGGCAAGCCGATCAACACCGGCGACGTGCTCTCGGGCGAACTGAACGCGATGAAGGTCCGCGACGTCAAGAACGGCAAGCGCGTCGCCACCTACCAGATCACCTCCGAGCCGCGGCGCCTGCCGCCGCCGAACGGGCTGTGCAATCTCGAGACCGGCCCGGAGACCTTCCAGCTCGTCACCTCCACCGATGCGCAGGCCACGCAGCTGAAATCGTTCGTCGGCAAGGAGATCTCGGTCAAGGTCGACGAGATCGCCTGCGCCAGCGATGCCGGCCAGATGAGCGAGGCCGTGATCACGAAGTGGAGCCTGATCAAGAAGCAGTAAGGGCGATATCGCCCGGCCGGGTGACGAGCACGGTACCTTGATCTCCGGTTGTGCGTCGAGCATAGTGCAAGCGATTGTGTTGTGAGAGGTCGCTAAGCTGTGCGTGGAATAGTCCTTGCCGTCCTGCTGGTCCTTGCCGGCGCGACATCGGCGGTCTCGGCCGCCCCGGATGCCGCGTCTTATCCGACTGCCGCGGCTGCGCTTGCCTCGCTGCGCGCCAAGCCGGGGGTGAAGACGTCGATTCAATCAGGATGGACCTTGATCGAGGATGCGGCCACTCTGAGCCTGTGGTCGTTTCCGCCGACGGGACATCCGGCCTATCCCGCAGCCGTTCAGCGCCGCGTCGTGCAGGAAGGAAGCGAGCTCGTCATCCGAATGAACGTCCTTTGCGAAGCGTCCAAGGCCGCTTGCGATGCGTTGGTAGCCGATTTCGAGGTGCTCAACGGACGTGTTCAGAAAGAGATGCAGCGCTAGGCTTACACCCGCGTCGGCTCCAACGTGTCGAAATGGTCACGCTTCTGCAAGTAAGCCAGCAGCATTAGGCTCGGGATGGCGACGAGGACGGAGATCGCGAAGAACATCGGCCAGCCCGTCGCTTTCGCCAGATAGCCCGCGCCCGATGACAAATAGGTGCGTCCCACTGCGGCGAGCGCCGTCAGCAGCGCATATTGGGTCGCGGTGTGCAACGGGTTCTGGCACAGTGCGGAGAGATAGGCGACGAAGATCACGGTGCCGATGGCGTTGCAGAAATTGTCGGAAGTGATTGCGAGGGTCAGCGCCCATTCATTGACGCCGACGAGTGCCAGCCACGAGAACGACAGGTTTGAGATTGCCTGTACGATGCCGCCGATCCACAGGCTCGTTGCGAGCGAATAGCGCCGTGCCACGAAGCCGCCCGCAAAACCGCCGGCCAGGGTCGCTGCGATGCCGACGCCCTTCACGATCACCGCGTAGTCGTTCCGCGTGAAGCCGATGTCGATCACGAACGGAACGGTCATGTTGCCGGAGAACGCGTCGGTGAACTTGAACAGCACGACGAAGGCAAGTGCCGCCCACGCTTCCTTGCGGCTCAGGAATTCCGAGAACGCGCCCATCGCGGCATGGAACACCCGCATGAGCGCGTCCTCGTTCTGCGTGGCAGCCTCGGCGCGCTTGGATTGTGCGGGCTCGGTGGCGGCCAGCGCCGTCACCGTGCCGATCAGCACCAGAGCCGCCATCACCACATAGCCCCACATCCAGGCGGCGCCACGCGGGACGATCGTCTCGAAGCCGGTGACGATGAACAAGGCGCCCGCAGTCGATATCAGCATGCCGATGCGATAGGCCGCGACATAGGCGGCCATGCCGGCCGCCTGCTCGCTTTCAGGCAGGCTCTCGACGCGGAATGCATCGACGACGATGTCCTGCGTCGAGGACATCGTCGCGACCAGGAGCGCACCAAGCGCGACGAACAGCGGCGAGCGCGCCGGATCGGTCAGCGCCAACAGCAGGATCGCGCCGATCAGCAGCAGCTGCGAAAACACCAGCCACCCACGCCGGCGGCCGAAGGCGCGGGTGAAGAACGGCACATGCAGCGCGTCAACCAGCGGCGCCCACAGGAATTTGAGCGTGTACGGCGTTCCAACCAGCGCAAAGAGCCCGATCGTTCCGAGATCGACCCCCGCCTCGGCCATCCACACCAGCAGCGTCGAGCCCGACAGCGCCAGCGGCAGCCCCGAGGAGAAGCCGAGGAACAGCACGATCAGCACCCGCGGCTGCAGGTAAACGGCAAGGCCGTCGCGCCAGGAGGCGGCGGGAGCGCCAGCGGAGGAAGTCGCGTCGGGTGCGGTCATGGGGGGGTGTTAGCAGATTCTGGGGGCGCTGCCTCTGCTACAAAACTCGTCATGCCCGGGCTTGTCCCGGGCATCCACGTTCTTGGCGCCGTTCAAAGGTCGTGGATGGCCGGGACAAGCCCGGCCATGACGGCGTGGGCTCTACTCTCCCGCCTGGAGCTGCCTCGGAAACAGCTCGCCCGCAGCTGTCGCAACCAGCCGCGGAGCCTCCGGCGCATCGGTCTTGCTGAAATCCAGCTCCTCGATTCGGCCCGCGCGCTTTTCGATCTTGTCGGCGGAGATCAGCACCTGGCGGACGTCCTCGTTCACGTCGGCGAAGTGCTTCTGCAGCTTCAGCACGCGGTCGCGCAGGCGGCCGAGGTCGTCGCCGAGCTTGATCACTTCGGTGCGGATCTGGTCGGCGGCATCGCGCATGCGCGCGTCCTTCATGATCTGCTGCATCACCTGGATCGCGAGCATCAAGAGCGAGGGCGACACCAGCACGACGCGGGCGCGATAGGCCTTCTGGATCACGTCGTCGAAACCGTCATGGATCTCGGCGTAGACGGATTCCGACGGCACGAACATCAGCGCCATCTCCTGGGTCTCGCCGGCGACGAGGTATTTCTCCGCGATGTCGCTGACATGCTTCATCACGTCGCCGCGCAGTCGTTGCGTGGCGACTCGCCGCTCCTCGTCGGTGCGGGCGTCGTGCAGCGCCGTCATCGCTTCCAGCGGGAATTTCGCGTCGATGCAAAGCGGCCGCTGATCGGGCAGGAACACGACGCAGTCCGGGCGCTTGCCGGTGGAGAGCGTGAACTGGAACTCGTAGGCCCCCTTCGGCAGCCCGTCCTGGACGATCGCCTCCATCCGCGCCTGGCCGAAGGCGCCGCGCGACTGCTTGTTGGCGAGCACGTCGCGCAAGGTGGTTACCTGCGTGGTGAGATCGGTGAGGTTCCTGTGCGCGCTGTCGATGATGCCGAGCCGCTCGTGCAGGGCGCGCAGGCTCTCCATGGTGTTGCGGGTGGAGTGTTCCATGGACTGGCCGACGCGGTGGGTCACCGAATCCAGCCGCTCGTTCACCGCCCGCGCCATCTCGGCCTGACGGCCGGCCAGCGCCTGGGTCATGGCATCGACCCGGCCCGACGACTCGCTCTGCGCCCGCAGCACCTCGCTCAGACGTTCCTCGAGCTCGTCGGCCCGGATCGCATGGGCCATGGCGAGTTCCGCGCCGCGCCGCCCGGACCGCGCGATCACGACCGCAATCACCACAAGCAGGACGAGAACCAGGGCACCGAAGCCGATCAACGCGTCCACGACGCGCACCGGCCATTCGCCGAGCATGAAGATGATGTCGTTCATGCCGACCCTTCTAGCCGATTCGCCGGGGCGCACGAACGAATAGCGAACATTTATGGTGAATGCTCCGTTAATTTTTACGGTTAACGAAACCTGAAGTTTTATGGTTAGCGGAGGGTTAACGGGGTTCCTGGCTGCATTGACCGCATCCGGCGCGCGGCTTAAATCGCCGCCATGGCCCTACGAGAAATCATCATCCTGCCGGACAAGCAGCTGCGCCTGGTCTCCAAGCCGATCGAGAAGGTCACGTCGGAGATCCGCAAGCTTGCCGACGACATGTTCGAGACCATGTATGACGCGCCCGGCATTGGCCTCGCGGCGATCCAGGTCGCGCAGCCCTTGCGGCTGATCACCATGGACCTCGCCAAGCGCGACGAGAACGGCGAGACCAAGCCGCTCCCACGCGTCTTCATCAATCCCGAGATCATCGCCTCGTCCGAGGAACTGTCGGTTTACGAGGAAGGCTGCCTGTCGATTCCCGAATATTACGAGGAGGTCGAGCGCCCCGCGAAGGTGCGCGTGCGCTTCACCGATCTCGACGGCAAGGTGCACGAGGAGGACGCCGAAGGCCTCTTCGCCACCTGCATCCAGCACGAGATCGACCATCTCAACGGCGTGCTGTTCGTCGACTATTTGTCGAAGCTCAAGCGCGACCGCGTGATGAAGAAATTCGAGAAAGCCGCCAAGCGCGCCGGCGAGTAAGTTGTAAACAACTGGTGTTGCCGAGAACTCCCCTGCGCTCCCTCCCCCCTTGTGGGGGAGAGGGTGGGGGAGAGGGGTAGCCCAGCAAATGGTCTGACCGGGGCAATGAACCAATCCGCGCTCACGCCGCAAGAGCGCGTCGTGTGGCACCCCTCTCCCTAACCCTCCCCCGCAAGGGGGGAGGGAACGCAGCGAGTCTGTTGATGCCCCTTCGCCTGATCTTCATGGGCACGCCCGATTTCTCCGTGCCGACGCTGCTCGAACTCGTCGCGCACGGCCACGAGATGGTGGCGGTCTACACCCGCGCCCCGAAGCCGGGCGGGCGGCGCGGCCTGCAATTGCAGCCGACGCCGGTCGAGGAGGCCGCGCGAAAACTCGGCATTCCCGTGCTGACGCCGAAGACGCTGAAGACACCGGAAGCGCTGCAAGAGTTTCGCGCGTTCGAGGCCGATGCCGCCGTCGTCGTCGCCTACGGCATGATCCTGCCGCAGGCGATCCTCGATGCCCCCAGGCTCGGCTGCTACAATCTGCACGCTTCGCTGTTGCCGCGCTGGCGCGGGGCCGCGCCCATCAACCGTGCGATCATGGCCGGCGACGCCGAGAGCGGCGTGATGGTGATGAAGATGGATGTCGGCCTCGACACCGGCGACGTCGCCATGGCCGAGCGCATCGCGATATCAGACAGCATGACCGCGCTCGATCTGCACGATCGCCTGTCCCGGTTGGGTGCCGACCTGATGGTGCGCGCGATGGCCGCGCTCGAACGCGGCGGGCTCCAGCTCAGGAAGCAGGACGAGGACGGCGTCACCTATGCCGCCAAGATCGACAAGGCCGAGGCGCGGATCGACTGGACCAGGCCGGCGCGCGCGGTGCTGCGCCACATTCATGGCCTGTCGCCGTTCCCCGGCGCCTGGGCCGAGCTCGAGAATGCGCGCGTCAAGATCCTGCGCTGCGAATTGGCGAAAGGCTCCGGCGCCGCCGGCGAGGTGCTCGACGATCAGCTCACCGTCGCCTGCGGCGACGGCGCGATCCGCATCATCGAGCTCCAGCGCGAGGGCAAGGGCCGGATGCAGGCCGCGGACTTTTTGCGGGGCGCACCGTTGAGGGTGGGCGCCAAATTCAACTGACGCTGTCATACCCCGCGAAGGCGGGGTATCCAGTACGCCGAGACCTTTCGGTTGACCGGATAGGCCTCGGCGTACTGGATCGCCCGGTCAAGCCGGGCGATGACACCACCCGGATCGAGAATGCCCCGCTACAAGCTCACCATCGAATATGACGGCGCGCCGTTCTTCGGCTGGCAGGTGCAGGACACGCTGCCGTCGGTGCAGGGCGCGCTGCAGACTGCGGTGAAGGCGATGACCGGGGCGGATTTGCGCGTGCACGGCGCCGGCCGCACCGACGCCGGCGTGCATGCGCGCGGACAGGTCGCGCATGTCGACGTCGACAAGCAGTTTCCACCTGGCCGTTTTCGCGACGGGCTCAACGCGCATCTGCGCCCGCATCCGATCGCGGTGCTCGAGGCCGAGATCGTGCCCGACGATTTCGAGGCGCGCTTCTCGGCGGTCAAGCGCCACTACCGCTATCGCATCGTCAACACCCGCGCAAACCTCGCGCTCGACGCCGGCCACGCCTGGCGCGTGCCGCGCAAGCTCGATGCCGAGGCGATGCATGCGGCAGCCCAGCGCCTGCTCGGCAAGCACGATTTCACCACCTTCCGCGACACCGAGTGCCAGGCCAAGTCGCCGGAGAAGACGCTCGACCAGCTCGACGTGCTGCGCGACGGCCGCGAGATCACGATTCTCACCTCGGCGCGCTCGTTCCTGCACAGCCAGGTGCGCTCGATGGTGGGCTCGCTGGTCTGGGTCGGCGAGGGCCGCTGGACCGCCGACGATCTCTCCGCCGCGTTGGCAGCCCGCAACCGCGCCGCCTGCGGCATCGTCGCCCCGCCGGAGGGACTGTATCTGATGAAGGTGGATTATTAGCGGCTGAAGCCGCCACTGCCGTCATGGCCGGGCTTGTCCCGGCTATCTACGTGCGTCAACATGCGATCATGCATGGTGGATGGGTCTATATCCTGGCGAGCGCGCCTAACGGCATTCTGTATGTCGGTGTGACTAGCGACCTCATTCGTCGCATCTACGAGCATCGAAATGGACTCGTGCCTGGCTTCACGAAAAGATGCGGAGTCAAGCTGCTGGTCTATTTTGAGCGCTATGAGGATATCCAAACGGCGATCCAGCGCGAGCACAACATCAAGCACTGGTCACGGACGTGGAAGGTCCGGCTGATCCTGAGGGACAATCCCGAATGGAAGGATCTCTACGACACGATTGTCCAGTGAGGTAAGCCAAGCTCTCACATCGTCATGGCCGGGCTTGTCCCGGCCATCCACGTTCTTTCCTGCCAGCCGCAGCAAAGAACGTGGATGCCCGGGACAAGCCCGGGCATGACGGCGGAGTGTTTGGCGGGAATTGCGCCTCACCCAAAATACCTTGCCAGAATCCCGCGATACACTTTCGTCAGCTTATCCAGATCCGCCACCGGCACGCGCTCGTCGACCTGGTGCATGGTCTGCCCGACAAGCCCGAACTCGATCACCGGGCAATAGCTCGCGATGAACCGCGCATCCGAGGTGCCGCCCGACGTCGATAGCTCCGGCTTGCGCCCCGTCACCTCCTCGATCGCGGACACCGCGAGATCGGTGAACGGACCGGGCTTGGTCACGAACACGTTGGAGTTCGACGGCTCCCAGACGATGCGGGCCTTGATGCGGTTGCCGCAGGCCTTGGCGAGGCGGGCCTCGACCAGCTCGCGCAGGCTCGCCTGGGTGTGGTTGTCGTTGTAGCGGATGTTGAATCTTGCGCGGGCCTCGCCGGGGATGACGTTGAACGCCTTGTTGCCGACGTCCACTGATGTAAATTCGAGATTGGAGGCCTGGAACTGCGCGCTGCCATGGTCGAGCGGCTCGTCGGAGATCGCCACGATCAGCCGCGAAATGTCAGGCACCGGATTTGATGCGCGGTGCGGGTAGGCGACATGGCCCTGCACGCCGTCGACGACGAGCGTGCCGGACTGCGAGCCGCGGCGGCCGACCTTGATGGTGTCGCCGAGCGTCTCGACATTGGAGGGCTCGCCGAGCACGCAATGATCGAATTTTTCGCCGCGCTCGGCGGCCCATTTCAACAGCTTGACGGTGCCGTTGACGGAGACGTCTTCCTCGTCGCCCGTGATCAGGAACGAGATCGAACCATTTCCGTCCACACGCGGCTTGCCGCCATTGGCCGCGAGATGCTCCAGTACCGCGGCCACCGAGCAGGCGATGCCGCCCTTCATGTCGACGGCGCCGCGGCCGTGCAGGACACCGTCCTTCACCTCGCCGGAGAATGCGCCGACGCTCCAGGCACTCTCGTCACCCGGCGGCACCACGTCGGTGTGGCCCGCAAAGGTGATGTGCGGAGCTTCCGTGCCGATCCGCGCGTAGAGATTGTCGACGTCGGCGGTGCCCGGCTCGCTGAAGGTGACGCGGTGGCAGGTGAAGCCGGCCGCGTTGAGGGCCTTCTCGAGCACCCCCAGCGCGCCGGCATCGGCCGGGGTCACCGAGGGACAGCGGATGAGATCGCGGGCAATGGAGAGAGCATCGGTCATGCGCGTCGGATCAATCCCGCAGCAGCTCGTTGATGCTGGTCTTGGACCGCGTGCGTTCGTCGACGCGCTTGACGATCACGGCGCATGCCGTGCTCGGGCCGATCTGGCCGTTCTTCATCGGCTTGCCGGGCAGCGCGCCGGGCACCACGACGGAATACTCCGGCACTTCGCCCATGAAGATCTCGCCGGTCTCGCGGTCGACGATCTTCGTCGAGGCGCCCAGGAACACGCCCATCGCCAGCACCGCGCCCTTGCGCACGATCACGCCTTCGGCGACCTCGGAGCGCGCGCCGATGAAGCAATCGTCCTCGATGATCACGGGTTCGGCCTGCAGCGGCTCGAGCACGCCGCCGATGCCGGCGCCGCCGGAGATGTGCACGCGCTTGCCGATCTGCGCGCAGGAGCCGACGGTGGCCCAGGTGTCGACCATGGTGCTCTCATCGACATAAGCGCCGAGATTGACGAAGGACGGCATCAAGACGACGTTCTTGGCAATGAAGGCCGAGCGGCGGACGATGGCGCCCGGCACCGCGCGAAAACCGGCGTCGCGAAAACGGTTCTCGCCCCAGCCCTCGAACTTCGACGGCACCTTGTCCCACCAGGTCGCCTTGCCGGGGCCGCCGGGAATGACGCCCATGTCGTTGAGGCGGAAGGACAGCAGCACGGCCTTCTTCAGCCACTGATTGACCTTCCACTTGCCATCAGTGCCGCGCTCGGCAACGCGCGCCTCGCCCTTGTCCAGGATCTCCAGCGACTGGTTCACGGCCTCGCGCACCTCGCCCTTGGTCGTGGTCGAGATGCCGTCGCGCGCCTCGAAGGCGCTGTTGATGGTGGATTCGAGGGTTGCAAGCGACATCGGGATTTCCTCTAGGCAGCGGGAATTTTGATGGATTGGGGCGCTTTTTCGGGATTTGGGCGACGGAGTCAAGGCATACTCGGCCGTTACCCATGCTCCGCTGTCGTCCCGGACAAGCGCGCCCTCAGGCGCGCGCAGATCCGGGACCCATAACCACAGGGAGTCGCTTGGCGAGGACTCGGAGTTATCGATCTCGCGCCACAACCACTCCCTGTGGTTATGGGTCCCGGGTCTGCGCTTACGCTTGCCCGGGACGACAGCGGTTAGCGCGGCGACAACCTGCCCAAGAACCTCGCCAGATCATCCGTGACGTGGTCGACATGGGCGGCGTCACGGCCCTCCAGTTCCCAGTCCTCCCGCACCACCTCTTTCGTCCCATCCGGCACCACCAGCACCGTGGTCATGCCGAGCTGGTGCGGGACGGTGAGGTTGCGGGCGAGGTCCTCGAACATGGCGGCGCGGGTCGGATCGACCGCACGCTGGCTGAGGAATTTCTGGTAGGTCTGCGGCGAAGGCTTGGGCTCGAATTCGGCGGCGATGATGTCGAATACACCGTCGAAATGCGAGGCGAAGCCGAGCCGCGCCAGCACCGCGTCGACATGGTCGACCGAGCCATTGGTCAGGATCAGCTTGCGGCCCGGCAGCTTTGCGATGGCAGCGCCGAGCGCCGGATTCGGCTCCAGCGGCGAGTGGTCGATCTTGTGGACGTAGGCGAGATAGTCGTCGGCGGAGACGCCATGCAGGGTCATCATGCCCCGCATCGTGGTGCCGAAGCGCCGGTAATAGTCCTTCTGGATCGCCCGCGCTTCCTCCGGGCCGACATTCAGCCAGTTGCAGACGAACTCCCCGATCCGCGCATCGACCTGCTGCCACAGATTGACGTGATGCGGATAGAGCGTGTTGTCGAGGTCGAACACCCAGGTGTCGACATGCGCGAAGGTGCGGGGCAGGGTCATTGCAGATCTCTAAGTCTTGCCAGCGGACGCAGCCTCATTCTCCGCGGTCGTCCCGGACAAGCGAACGAAGTGAGCGCCGATCCGGGACCCATAACCCCAGGGAGTTGTTAAGGCTGATAACCACCATCTCGTGCCATAACCAAATCCTGTTGTTATGGGTCCCCGCGTTCGCGGGGACGACGGCGAAATGTGAGGCGTCACCATCACGGCACCGCGAACCGCAGCGTCTTGCCGCCGCTCGACATGTCCACGGCGCCAAAGCCCGTCGGCGCAAATCCGCGCGCGCCGCAATCGGTCTGCTCGCTCGTCTCGAACTTGGTCTCGCGCGTGCAGAGCTGCCTGTCGCCGCCCCAGTTCAGCGGCCGATCCTTCAGCTTGACGATTCGGTTGTCGGCGTCGACCGCTTCCGCGAAGCTGAAGATCTGCTTGGGCTGTCCTGATACATCCGGGTGCAGGCAGGTCTTGGGATCGATGCGATACCAGCCGCGGCTCGTCACGGACTTGCCGTCATCGGTCGCGATCGCGGCCATCACCTTGTGCGGCGTGTCGTTGCACCAGGTGAGGCCGGTCGCAGAGGGCGTCTGGACGGCGTCGACCATGGTCTTGAACAGGTTCGGCGAGGCCACGACGTCGGACGACAATCCGCGGCTCTTCAGGAAGGCGGCCAGCGCGGCCTGCGTCTTCGGCCCGTCGACGCCATCGATCGGCGCTGCGTCGTAGCCTGCGATCACCAGCAGCCGCTGGATGCCGGCAAGGCGCGCCTGCTCGTCGTCATATTCGGAATCCTCGGCGAGATAGGCAACGAGGTTGCCATCCGCGCCTTGCGTCGGAGTCACTTGCGTGAATGGGGCCTGGGTCTGGCCACTGCGGCATTGTCGCGCCGCGGCGATGACGAAATTGTCCTGCGCCACGCACAGCATGTCGCGGCCGCTTTGCGGGATCGGGGAAGCACCGTAGACGCCGAGCGCGCGGGCATTGAGCAGGATGCGGTCGGCCGTCAACGTGCCCTGCACCACCACGCGGCAGGTGGCGGGATCGATCCTGAACCAGCCGCGCGTTGCGGTCGCCGCCTTGTCGTCGATGCCGATCGCGGCCTCCACGACATAGGACATGCGGTTGCAGATCTTGAGGTCGGCAAAGGCCGGCGCGGAGGAGAACAGGAACGAGACGATCGCTGCCGGCAGCGTCATCAGGAGGCGGGTAAGTGGGGAGCGGCGGTGTGGCCTCGGCCTTGGTTCGTCATGCCCGGCCTTGTGCCGGGCATCCACGTTCTTGGCGCGGCAGGAAAGATCGTGGATGGCCGGGACAAGCCCGGCCATGACGGCTCCCTTGGTCCGCTCCCGCATCACTTGTGGATCAGCGTGCCCGTGCCCTGGTTGGTGAAGAGCTCGAGCAGCACCGCGTGTGGCATCTTGCCGTCGATGATGACGACGCCCTGCACGCCCTGCTCCAGCGCGTAGATGCAGGTCTCGACCTTCGGGATCATGCCGCCCGAAATGGTGCCGTCGGCGATCAGCTTTCGCGCGTCCTTGACGGAGAGCTGCGGAATCAGCTTCTTCGACTTGTCGAGCACCCCCGGCACGTCGGTGAGCAGCAGCAGGCGCTTGGCCTTCAGCGCGCCCGCGACGGCGCCGGCGAAAGTGTCGGCGTTGATGTTCAGCGTCTGGCCGTCCTGCGAGGTCGCGAGCGGTGCCAGCACCGGGATCAGCTCGTAGCCGATCAGCTGGTTGAGCAGCGTGAGGTCGACCTTCTCCGGGTCGCCGACGAAACCGAGATCGATCGCCTTCTCGATGTTCGAGCCCGGATCGACGATGGTGCGCGTCGTCTTCGACGCCTTCACCATGTTGCCGTCCTTGCCGGACAGCCCGACGGCCTTGCCGCCCGCTTCGTTGATGTAGCCGACGATCTGCTTGTTGACGGAGCCGGCCAGCACCATCTCGACGATCTCGATGGTCGCGGCATCGGTGATGCGCAGGCCGGCGGCGAATTCCGAGACGATGCCGAGGCGCTTGAGCATGGTCGCGATCTGCGGGCCGCCGCCATGCACCACCACCGGATTGATCGCAGTCTGCTCCAAGAGCACGATGTCGCGGGCAAAGTTCTTCGCGGTTGCCTCGTCGCCCATGGCATGGCCGCCATATTTGATGACGATGGTTTCCTCGTCATATTGCTGCATGTGCGGCAGCGCTTCGGACAGGATGCGGGCCTGGTCGAGCGGAGAGATGTCGGTCATGTCGCGGTCTCGCTGGCGGGACGGTCGGTGCGCGTTCTATCCGATTGCCGGGCGCGGCGCAAAGTGTGGCGTTCCTTTTTACCCTCCAGGGGAGGGTAAGAGGCGCGCTACCTGTTCGCCACCACCGCTGCCAACGTCACTGCCAGCCAGCTCGCGATCATCACCATTCCACCCGTCGGCGCCGCGTAGGGAAACAGCGCGTGACCCGCGTATTGCCGCAAGGTGAGGTCGCCCGCGAACAGCGCGGTGCCGATCACGAAGCCGAACGCCGCAACGAGTCCAATTCCGCCGTGCAGAAGGCCGCGCGCGAGCAGCGCGCCGGCGGCGAGTATGGCCGTTGCATGAAACAGTAGCATGGCGCTCGCCGACGCCAGCCGGCTCGCATCCGCGCCGTGGGCGGAGGCGGCGGCCAGCGCGACGCCGGCGGCGCCCATCAATCCGGCAAGCCCGATCAGGAGGCGATGGGCCACCATTACTTGCTCCGCTCTTCCAGGAGCTTCGCCATCGCGGCGCGCAAGCTCTCCATGCCGGTCGAACTGCGTGACGAGGTCGCGAGCACGGTCGGAAACGCGGCCGGATGCTTGGCCAGCGCGGCCTCGGTCTCGGCGATGCGCGCCTGCAGCTCGGCGGCCTTCACCTGGTCTGTCTTGGTCAGCACGATCTGGTAGCTGACGGCGGAACGGTCGAGCGTCCCAAGCACGTCGAGATCGACGTCCTTGAGGCCGTGCCGCGCGTCGACCAGCACGTAGACGCGCGCCAGCGAGGCGCGGCCGAGCAGGAATTTGTGGATCAGCTCGGTCCAGGACGCGACCTGGCTCTTCGGCGCCTTGGCGTAGCCGTAGCCGGGCATGTCGACGAGGCGCAGGTCGCTTTTCCCGGGCACCTCGAAGAAGATCAGCTCCTGGGTGCGGCCCGGCGTATGCGAGGTGCGCGCCAGGCCGTTGCGCCCCGTCAGCGCGTTGATCAGGCTGGACTTGCCGACATTGGAGCGGCCGGCAAAGGCGATCTCCAGCCCCGCCATCGGCGGCAGCGTGGCGATCGAGGGCGAGGCCCAGATGAACTGCCAGTCGCGGGCAAACAGCTTTCGCCCGGCCTCGATCAGCTTGTCGTCTTTCTTCTCTTCCATGAGAAGGATCTATCCTCTCGTCATGGCCGGGCTCGTCCCGGCCATCCACGTCTGTCCTCGTGGTACCCTCCAAAACGTGGATGCCCGGGACAAGCCCGGGCATGACGATGTGGAGGCATGTGTGCCCGCATGACCGGGCACGCTCGTGCGCAAACTACGTCGCCTTCCGCGCGAACGTCGCCTTGAGATTGTCGAACAGCTCCACCTTCACGCCGTTGCGGCGCATGATGTAGCTCTGCTGGATCACCGAGAGCAGATTGTTCCAGGCCCAGTAGATCACGAGGCCCGCCGGGAAGCCCGCCAGCATGAAGGTGAAGATCAGCGGCATCCAGTTGAAGATGAGCTGCTGCGTCGGATCCGGCGGCGTCGGGTTCAGCTTCATCTGGAACCACATCGTGATGCCCATGATGATCGGCCAGATGCCCAGCGCGAGGTAGTGGCCGAACACCGGGATCGTGGTCGGATCGAACGGGAGCAGCCCGAACAGGTTGAACAAATTGGTCGGATCCGGCGCCGAGAGGTCCTTGATCCAGCCGTAGAACGGCGCGTGCCGCATCTCGATGGTGACGAACAGCACCTTGTAGAGCGAGAAGAACACCGGGATCTGGATCAGCACGGGAAGACAGCCGGCGACCGGATTGATCTTCTCCTTGCGGTAGATCTCCATCATCTCCTGCTGCTGCTTCACCTTGTCGTCGGGATAGCGCTCCTTCAGCGCCAGAAGCTGCGGCTGGATCGACTTCATCTTTGCCATCGAGGCGTAGGATTTGTTCGCCAGCGGGAAGAACAGCAGCTTCACGATCACGGTGACGAGCAGGATCGAGATGCCGAAATTGCCGAAGAAGCGGAAGAAGAAGTCGAGGCCGAGGAACATCGGCTTGGTGAGGAAGTAGAACCAGCCCCAGTCGATCAGCAGATCGAAATGGTTCAGGCCGAGCTCCTTGTTGTAGCCGCCGAGCCCGGCGAACGGGAACACGCCGACGACGCCGGCTTCCTTGGCGCCGGCGAACAGCCGCGCGTTCGCCGTGCCGGTGCCGCCGATCGGGACGGTGACGGGATCGAGCAGGTAGTCGGTCTGGTAGGTGTGGACGTTGCCGACCGGGTTCGACGAGAAGCGCGCCTGGAGCTGGGCATTGGTGTCCGGCAGCAGCGCCGAGGCCCAGTACTTGTCGGTGATGCCGAGCCAGCCATTGGTGGCCTTGAAGTTCACCGCCTTGGCTTCGTCGATCTTCTTGTAGGCGTATTCCTGCAGGCCGTGGTCGCCGAGATAGCCGATCAGGCCTTCATGCAGGATGTAATAGCCCGACACCTGCGGCGCGCCGTGGCGCGAGATCAGCGCGAACGGATAGAGCGTGACCGGCGCGTTGCCGACATTGCTCACCTCGTCCTTGACGGTGAAGAGATAATGGTCGTCGACCGCAATGGTGCGGCGGAAGGTGAGGCCCTCGCCGTTGTCCCACTTCAGGACCACCGGCGTCGTCGGCGTCAGGCTGCCGCTGCCGTCCTGCTGCCAGACGGTCTGGGCATCGGGCATCTTCGCCGTCACGCCCGTCGCCGCCACCCAGCCGAACTCGGCGTAATAGGGCTCCGCCGTGCCCGAGGGCGAATAGAGGATGATCGGCGGCGACTTCGGGTCGACCGTTTCGCGGAATTGCACCAGCGCGATGTCGTCGATCCGGCCGCCCTTCAGCGAAATGCTGCCGGCGATGCGCGGGGTCTCGATCTTCACGCGCGGGCCGGCTGCAATGGCGGCCTCGCGGGTGACGACCGGCTGGCCCTGCTGGCTCGCGCCCGGCGTCGCCGGCTGGGTCACGCTGCCAGGCTGCGGCGCGGTGCCGGGAGTCGCCGAGGCCGTCGGCTGCGGCGTGGATTTCTGAAGCTCGGTCTGCGCCTGCTGCTGGGCGCGCTGCTTCTCCATCTGCGGCACGTTGTAGAAATACTGCCAGGCGATCAGCACGAGGCCGGACAGAATGACGGCGAGGATGGTATTGCGATTATCGGTCATCTCGAATGTCTCGTCATCAATCCGGTTTGCGGCTGGCAGCGGGAGCGGGGCCGGGCCTCTGGCCGCGCGCTTTGGCCGTATGCCGCGCGGGCTTCGTGAACGCTATGCGCAGATCGTCGAGCATGGTGGCGAAGTCGCGCGAGAGCGCGTCCCTTCGTCCGACCAGCACATAATCATGATGAGGCTGCATTGACACCGGATCGAGCCGCTTCACCAATTCGCGAAGCCGGCGCCGGATGCGATTGCGCTCGGGGGCGTTGCCGTTCTTTTTGGTGACGGTGAAGCCGATCCGGATCGGACCAAAGTCATCGCGGCGACGGCTTTGCAGGACGAACGCGGGACTATTCACCCGCGCGCCATTGGCAACGGCGAGGAAATCCGCCCGCTGCCTCAGCCGATCCATGATGAAATCCCAAAAGGGGGTCCGGCTCAGGCGCTCAGACGCTTGCGGCCGCGGGCGCGGCGGGCGGCGAGGACCTTGCGACCGCCGGCAGTGGCGAGGCGGGCGCGGAAGCCGTGACGGCGCTTGCGCACCAGTTTGCTGGGTTGATAAGTCCGCTTCACGGGTTTTTCTCCGCTGACCGGGCAATTTGCCTGTAGAATTGATGGTAAAGTCCGGAAGATGCGGCCCCAAACGGGCCTTTTTCCGGCCCCAAGAGAGCCGCTCCCGGTGTCGCACCGGGTCATCGCGGACAATTTGCGCGGCTTATAAGGGAGCGTCTTCTTTTCGTCAACGCCGCACAAGCGCGCGATTCCGGTGAATATCGCTGTTCGTGCGGGGTTTTTAACCCTTGAGGTGGCGACTCGCGATATCAGCACATACATCCCACCTTGGTAGATTAGCGATCCGTAATTTGACCGGACTCCGGGCGGGCCGCATCCTCCATAAGCCAAGGCCAACAGGGGCGAATTTCGTGGTAGCCACAGATCGCCAGCCGATCCAGGATCTGGATCAGCCGGAGCAGCCGGCGATGCGCCCGCGTGGGACGCGCGGGCTCGGGCTGTCTGGCAAGCTGCTGCTGCTGACCATTCCCCTGGTGATGATCGCCGCGGTGCTGCTCTACGTGCCGGCCATCGCCAATTTCTGGGTCAACCGGCTGAACGACCGCGTTGCGGCGGCCAATACGGCGGCGCTGGTGCTGGATGCGGCGCCGCTCGGCATGGTTCCCGATTCGCTGTCGCGCCAGATCCTGAAAAGCATCAATGCCCGTGCCGTCGCCATCAAGATGGGCCAGCAGCGCCGTCTGCTCGCCAGCGACAACATCCCGTCCGCCCTCGAGCATGACATCGACCTGCGCGACATGACGGCCTGGGAGGCGATCACCGGCTCGTTCCGGATGATGCTGGAGACCGGGAACCAGGCCATCCGCATCGTCGGACCCGGGGTCGGCAATGCCCAGTTCATCGAGATCGTCACCGACGAGCTGCCGCTGCGGCAGCAGATGTACCGCTTCTCCCGCAACCTCGTGGTGGTCGCGCTGATCATCGCGGTGCTGACGGCGGGCCTCGTCTATCTCGCGCTCCATTATCTCTTCGTGCGGCCGATGCGGCGGCTGACGGCGAGCCTGGTCGGCTTCCATGAGAACCCCGAGAGTTCGGCCGGGATCATCGTGCCGAGCCAGCGCAGCGATGAGATCGGGGTGGCCGAGCGCGAATTGTCGGACATGCAGCGCGACCTGATGTCGATGCTGCATCAGAAGAGCCGGCTCGCCGCCCTCGGCCTCGCCGTCTCCAAGATCAATCACGATCTGCGCAATCTGCTGGCCTCGGCGCAGCTGCTGTCGGACCAGCTCGCCAGCGTGCCGGATCCGCGGGTGCAGCGCTTTGCGCCCAAGCTCGTGCGCTCGCTCGAGCGCGCCATCGCCTTCTGCCAGTCGACGTTGTCCTACGGCCGCGCCCAGGAGGCCGCGCCCGACCGCCGCATGATCCTGATCGAGCCGGTCGTGCTCGAGGTGCGCGAGACCGCTGGGCTCGCCAACGATGCCTCGATCGCCTGGGTCGCCGCGATCGAGCGCGGGCTTGCGATCGATGCCGATCCCGACCAGCTGTTCCGCGTCTTGCTCAACCTCGTCCGCAACGCTGCCCAGGCGCTCGAAAGCCACGCGTCGGGTGAGGGCCGCGTCCAGCAGATCCGGATCACCGGAAAGCGCGAAGGCGCCGTCGCGATCATCGAGGTCTCCGATACCGGCCCCGGCGTCCCCCAGAAGACCCGGGACCACCTGTTCGAGGCCTTCCAGACCTCCGGCCGCCCCGGCGGCAGCGGCCTTGGCCTCGCCATCGCCGCCGAGCTGGTGCGCGCCCATGGCGGCGACATCCACCTGGTCGAAGGCACCATCGGCGCCACCTTCCGGATCGTCATCCCCGATCGCCCCGTGGAACTGCTCTCCATCCGCAACGAGCGGGCCAGGGCGTAGTCGGCCAGCGGCCGAGTGAGCCAGTCATTCCGGGACCGCGCGAAGCCGAAACCGGAGTCCGGAAGGTCATGGGGGCGAGATTCCGCATTTCTCGGTGATCGAGCCCGGCATGGGCCGAGCGAAGCCGTCATCACCCTGCAAAATCTCCCCCTCCCGGACCTTGCCAATCGGGACAAGAGCGGTTAGTCAGAGCGCTCTTTCGCACCCCTCCCGGCCCTCCGGGAGCTGCGTCGCGGGTCATGCCCGCTATCGCTGTTTGCGAAAATGCGCCCGTAGCTCAGCTGGATAGAGCATCAGACTACGAATCTGAGGGTCGGACGTTCGAATCGTTCCGGGCGCGCCATTTTCGGCCATTCAGTGCAGAACAGCGTACAATTCCTCGCGCTGAGCCTTTTGCCCGATTGAAGGCCACACCCGTTCAAGGCCCGAGTGGCCCGGCCCGACACAGGGGTGGGCCTCACGCGACGCCGGCAGGCTTCTCCAGGTCGGCCCAGATCTTCGCAAAATAATGCTGGAACGCTGGATCGATGCGCAGCGCGGCGGGATCGCGGCCCTCCCGCGGCAACTCGATCACGTGGAGCGCGCGCACCGTGGCGGGCCGTGCGCTCAGCACCAGCACGCGGTCGGCCATGGCGATGGCTTCGCCGATATCGTGAGTGACGAGGATCGCGCTCTTGCCGCGCTCGGCGATGATGCGGGAGACGTCGGCCTGCATGAGCAGGCGCGTCTGGAAGTCGAGCGCCGAGAACGGCTCGTCGAGCAGGATCACTTCGGGATCGAAGGCGAGCGTGCGCATGATGGCGACGCGTTGGCGCATGCCGCCGGAGAGCGCCGCGGGCTTGGCCTGTTCGAAGCCGGCGAGGCCATAAGCCTTGATCAGCTCCAGTGCGATCTCTCGCGCGCGCGACTTCGGCGTTTTGCGGACCTCCAGCCCGAGCATGACGTTGTCGAGCACGCTGCGCCACGGCAGCAACAGATCCTTCTGCAGCATGTAGCCGACATGGCCCGCGGCGTCGTCGACGCGGCGGCCACCGACCTCGACATGGCCTCGGGTCGGCCGCAGCAGGCCGGCGATGGCGTTGAACAGCGTGGACTTGCCGCAGCCGGAGGGGCCGACGATCGCGAGCGTCTCGCCGCGGCGCAGCTCGAAATCCACCTTGCGGATCGCCTCGACCGGACGGCCTTCGCCTTCGAAGGTGACGCCGACATTCTCGGCGCGCAGCACGATCGGCTCCGAGCCTGCAATATTCTGCGCGAGCACGTTCATCGGTCCACCTCCCTGCAGAAGTCGAGCAGCGTGTCGTTGAAGATATTCGGTGTGACCACGCTGAAGGCATGCGCCCCCCAACCCACCTCGTGCACGCGCGCACCGGGAATGGAAGCGGCGAGCTCGCGGGTGAGATAGGCCGGCACCAGCGCGTCGTCCTTTGCGGACGACAGCAGCGTGGGTACGTTGATCTCCTCGAGGCGCCGGCCGCCCTCGAATGCCAGGAACATGTCGATGCGCTGGTTCATCGTCGCGACGGAGGGGAAGTGTTTCAGGATGCGTTCTTCCTCCGCGTCGAGATGGGCGATGTTCTCGGAGATCCATTGCGGCGGATAGAGGAACAGCGGCTGCGCGCGCACATAGGCTTGCGGTCCGGACCGGTTGAGCAGCGCTTTCCGGATCTCGAAGCAGCGCCGCAGGAACGGATCGGCGCGGCCCCAGCCGTTGACGATGGTGAGGCTGCGCAGGCGTTTCGGATGACGCAGCGCCAGCTCGATGCCGACAATGCCGCCGATGGCGTGGCCGACGACATGCGCGGCGTCGACGTCCGCATGGTCGAGCACGCTGGCGATGTCGTCGGCCATGCCGGCGATGCTGCGATCGCTTCGTGCGCTGCGGCCGGTGCCGACGTGATCGTAGAGAATGACCTGGTGGCGCTCGGTGAGCGCATCCAGCTGCGGCGCCCAGAACGAGCCGCTGCCGCCCATGCCGGCCGAGAGCAAAACCGGCGTACCGTGCCCGTGAACTTCGTAATAGATCTCGGCATCCTTGCCGCGTGCAAAAGCCATGACGTCCCAGCTATTGAGTGATGAGTTTCGGATCAGGACAGCAGGCGCCGCTCGATCAGGTCGATCGCGGAGTACATCAGCAGCGCCACCGCCATCAGCGCCGCGATGCCCACCCACACCGCGTTGAGGTCGTAGAGCACGCCGGCATAGTAGATCATGTAACCGAGGCCCTCTTTCGAGGCGATGTACTCGCCGACGACGGCGCCGATCAGGGCAAAGCCGACATTGAGGCGGAAGGCCGCGACGATCCACGGCATCGCGCCGGGCACGATCACGGTGCGCCAGGTCTTCCAGCGCGAAGCGCCGAGCGAGCGCAGCAGCTTGACGAGATCGGCGTCGACCTCCTTGGCGCCCTGGAGTGCGGTGATGACCGCGACGATGAAGGTGATGATCGCCGCGATCGCGATCTTCGAGGAGAGGCCGATGCCGAACCAGACGATGATCAGCGGTGCCAGCGCGATTTTCGGCAGGCCGTTGAGCGCGATCAGATACGGCCGCAGCACCGCCGCGCCGGTCGGGAACAGCCATAGCGACAATCCCGCAGCGCTGCCGAGCACCGTGCCGATCAGGAAACCGGCGATGGCTTCCCATGCGGTGAGCCCGGCGTCGCGGAGCAACTCGCCACTGGCGATGAGCTTGCCCGCTTTCGCGATGATGCCGCTCGGCTGGCCGTAGAGATAGACGGCGATGAAGCCGAGGCGGATCGCAAGCTCCCACGCCGCCAGCAGTGCGACCAATAGTGCGATCTGGAGCAGCGCGATCCGGGCTGCGGTGGGCAGCTTGAACCGCGCGCCCGTCACTGCGGCCTGGCCTGCATCGAGCACGGCCACCTCACGCCCTCTTGTGCGCGATCGAGGCGATCTCGACGAGGCAGGCGGGCTTCACGAGGCCGCACTGGATGCAGTACCGCGCCGGCTTCTCGCCGGGAAAATATTCGGCATAGACCTTGTTGACCGCCGCATAGTTCGCCCAATCAGTGATGAAGATCGAGTTGAAGGTAACGTCTGCAAGGCTCGACCCCGCCGTCTCGAGCACGCGCTTGATGGTCTCGAGGATGTGCCGGGTCTGGCCGGCGGCATCGCCTTCATGGACGACGTCGTTGTTCGAATCGAACGCCAGCGTGCCCGAGACGTAGATGACGTTGTCGGCCATCATGCCCGGCGAGTACGGGGCGATGGGCGCGTGTGTGCCCGGCGGAATGATGGCGCGGTCGGTCATGGCGTATCCTCTTGTGCTGGAATAGCTTCGGTCTGGGCAAAGGCGCGGCGGAAATCGCTCGCGGACGAGACCCAGCCGAAGAAGGTCTCGATGTTGAAGATTGAGGCTTTCTGGATGTAGTCGGGACCGGCCTGGTGCGTTGCGTCCTCCAGCATCACGCCGAAATATTCGAGATGGAAGCCGTCGCGCAGGGTCGATTCCACGCAGACATTGGTGGCGATGCCGCAGAACACGAGATTGCGGATGCCGCGGGCGCGCAAAATGCTGTCGAACTGGCTGTTGAAAAAGCCGCTGTAGCGCGTCTTCGGCACCACGATGTCGCCGGGCTTGGGCTGCAACTCGTCGACCAGCGCATAGTCCCAGCCGCCCTTGGCGAGCAGCCTGCCTTGCAGCTCGGGCCGTTTGCGCATCGTCTTCAGCGCGTTCGACTTGTGCCAGTTCGGCGAGCCCGGCCCACCGGCCTCGACATAGTCGGCGTCCCAGCCGTTCTGGAAGAAGATCACGGGAACGCCGGCGCCCCGCGCGACCGCCACCACGTCCTGGATCGCCGTGATCGCGGCCTTGGCGCCGGAGATGTCGAAGCCGGCGAGGTCGAGATAGCCGTTCGGCGAGGCATAGGCGTTCTGCATGTCGACGACGACCACGGCCGTCTCGTCGACCGCGAGCCGGAGCGGCTCGGGCCGCGCCGGGAGCGTGACAAAGCGCTGCTCGCGCGCGTCGGAGGTGTTCACGATCATCACGCGAGACCGAACTGCCTGGTCGCCTGCTCGGCGAAACGGTTGTCGACCATCTGCGCATACGGGAGTGCGGATTGCACTGCGCCGCCGCCTTGTTCGAGCCGCATCGCGCGGTCCCATTCGTCGGCGGAGATGGTCGGGTTGCGCGGGATCGCGGTCTTCGAGCCGAAGAAGTTCTTCGTTGCGCTGGCGACGACGGATGGTGTGACCTTCGGGAAGTATTTTTCGGCGACCTCGGTGAAAACAGCGTTGTTCTCGTGCATCAGCTTCTGCGCTTCTGCGATCGCATTGCAAAAGCCTTGGATGGCGGCCGGGTTGCTCGCGATCGTCTCTTCCGTCGCCATCGCGGTGGTAAAGCAGAGCGATCCCAGCGCATCGGCAAAGGACAGCACCGGCACGAGGCCGAACTGCTCGGCGGCGATGCTGACGTCCCATTCGAAGGCGGTAGCGATGTCGGCGCGGCCGTCCTTCACCGCGGCGGCCTGCGCGCCCGGCGGCAGTTCGAGGAACGTGACGCCGGCCTCCTTCGGATCGAACTTGCCGATGGTCTTGATCGCATAGGTCGGCACCTGGATCGTCGAAGAGGGGAATTTCAGCGTCGCGATGGTCTTGCCGCGGAGATCCTCGATCGTCCTGATCTTGCTGTCGGGTTTCGCAATGCCCCACATCGACACGCCGCCGACGATCTTGGCGATGTTCTTGATCTTGCCGCCCTCGCGCACTGCATTCACCGACATGCCCGGGCTGGTCACCCCGATTTGACCGCGCCCTGAAAGCAGAATCGGCACCGGCAGCGCGATGCCGCCGGCGGTGGAGAGGTCGGCATCGAGGCCATGCTTGGCGAACAGTCCCTTGTCAGCCGCGACATAAAGCGAGTTGTACATGCCGAGCCGCAGCGCTTCGGCGATTGCCACTTTGCCGGCTGCGAAGGTCGGGGTGGAGAGGCCGGCCAGCGGCGCCGTTGCCGCGCCCAGCAGCGAGTATTTCATGAGGTCGCGTCGGTTGATCACGTCCCAATCCTTTTGCTTGTTGGAACAGTGGGTTAGTTCCCATTGTGCCCAATTTCTGATCGTTCCCGGTCTTCGCACAAAATCCTTGCATTGGAGATTTTCATTAGCAATCAGGAATAGAGAGATATATTTATAAGCAAACATGATAGATCAGCTCGACCTGAAGCAGCTCCGCGTTTTCGTCCGCGTTGTCGAGACCGGCAGCTTCAGTGCCGCGGCACGGTCGCTCGGCATGTCGCAATCCGCTGTCAGCCAGTTGGTGCGCCAGCTGGAAGACGGCCTGCGCGTGCGGCTGCTCGACCGCACCACGCGAAGGCTTCAGCTCAGCAAGGTCGGCGCGGACTTCATGCCGGGCATTCAGCGCCTGCTCGCCGATCTCGATCGACAGCTTCAGGATCTGCGCGATTTGCGCGAACATCGCCGCGGTCACGTCACGGTGGCCTGCGTGCCGTCGGTCGCGCTGCGGCTGATGCCGCGCGTGCTCGCCGCGTTCCAGCGCGAGCATCCGATGGTCGCGGTGACGTTGAAGGAGATCTCGCGGCATCAGATCTTCGCTGCGCTGCGCGGCGGCGACGTCGATCTTGGCATTGCCAACGTCCCGGGCGACGATCCCGAGCTCGATGCTTCACGACTGCTCGTCGACAATTTCGCGCTGGTGATGCGCCGCGACCATCCGCTCGCCGCGCGGGACGCGGTAAGCTGGGCGGAAGCCTCGAAGGCCGGCCTCGTTGTGATGGCATCAGGCACCGGAATCCGGCTCGAGATCGAGCGCGGCGTTGCCGATCTCGGTCAGGGCATGCCGATCCACGAGGCCGAGCATCCGGCGACGCTGCTGGCGCTGGTCGAGGCCGGCGTCGGCGTCGCACCGTTGCCGAGTCTCGCTTGGCCCGAGGCCAGCCATCCCGTGCTCACCTGGCGCAAGCTGGTCGAGCCCGTGATCGAGCGCGAGCTCTATCTGATCTGGCGCATCGGCCGCGATCTCTCGCCCGCCGCGCGCGCGCTCCAGCGCGGCATTCTCTCCGGGGCTCAGGAGATTCGCGAGCGTACGGTCTCCGGCTGATGACAGTCACGAACAACATCGGTCGACGCTCTTCCTTCCTCCACGGTAACCGCCGAATCCAAAGAGGTTGAAAAGCCGAACGCTTATGTGCTTAGTCCTTTCTGACGGTGACGAGTCGATGCAAAATCAATGATTTAGCCTCAGATCGCGTATCTGAGGGGCGGACGTTCGGATCGTTCCGGGTGCGCCATTCTTCGACGGAAGGTCAGGCAAGGCAGCATCTGGTCGCCAGACCGGGCCGAGACCGGATGGTCACGCCGTGTGAGGAGCTGATGAGGATATCGCAGGCGTTCAAATTCGAGGCGGCGCATCGGCTGCCAAACGTGCCCGAGACGCACCGGTGCAGCCGGCTGCATGGCCATTCCTATCGGGTCGAGGTCCAGCTGGACGGTCCCGTAGACCCGCACACCGGCTTCGTTGCAGACTTCTTCGATATCGAAAAGTGCTTCGCCGACATCATGGGCACGCTGGACCACCAATGCCTGAACGAGGTCGAAGGCCTCGAGAACCCGACCGCCGAGAATATCGCGGTCTGGATCTGGGACCGGCTGAAGCCGAGCCTTCAGCAACTGTGGGCGGTCCGCGTCTATGAAACGGCGGATTGTTGGGCCGAATATAACGGGCAGTGACGACGGCCCTGCGTTGCATCCGGCAAGTTCGCGTCTCCGAATGGAAACGATGATCGAGAACAGCCGGCACCGGCGTGAGAACCAATGCCGCGCTGCGACTGGCATGTGTAATCGACGGGCCGTTGAGCTTACCCCTGACGGGCTTCATAGAGCGCCACCGCGTCGGCACCGCCCGGAAACTGGAGCCGGTTGGACGTGTCGTGAACGGCCGCCCAGATGGCCTCGGCGACATCGGTTTCCTTTGTCGTCATGGCAGGGTGGGCGAAGGCCTCGAAGATGGGGGCCGCAAAACCAGCATAGGCAGGTGGAATCAGATCCTCGATCCGTACGTCCGTATTCTGCGCGAAGCGGGTCGTCGGGGCATAACCTGGTTCCACCAGCCTGGCGCGGACGTTGAAATAGCCAAGCTCATGCGCGAGCGAGCCGGTGAAGCCCTCGATCGCCTGCTTGCTGGCCGTATAAGCGGCCGCTAGCGGCATGGCGGCCAACGTCACGCTCGAGGTCACGTTGACGATCATGCCGGACCGGCGTTCGCGCATCTGCGGAATCACGCCCTGGCACATCGCCATGACGCCGAACGTATTGGTGGCGAAGACCTTGCGGATATGCGCCATTGGCGTCGCCTCGAATGCGCCGACAACGCCGATGCCGGCATTATTGACCAGCACGTCGATCGGCCCGGCCGCTGCGACGGTTGCCGCGATGCTTTCGTCGTTCGTCACGTCGAGCGGCAGGAGACACAGCCTCGGTGACGCAGGAAAAAGACTGGCGTCGGGGCGCCGCATCGTGGCGATGACATTCCAGCCCTTGTCGAGGAAATGCAGCGCTGTTTCCAGGCCGTAGCCAGAGGATGTGCCGGTAATCAGGATCGTTTGCATGGGGACCATCATTCATTTCGGATGGTCCTTTGATAGGTTTGGTCTTCGAGACGATCTATAATCCATGGTCCATTTGTATTGTTCAATCGTCCAGATTGGTGCTGTGGTCTCAGGCGTGATCGCTGCGGCCGTTGATCCGGGCAAATTGCCCCGGCGGACAGCCGAGCCGCTTGCGAAAGGCGGTGCTGAAGGCGCTAGCGGATTCGTAGCCGATGTCGTCGGCGATCCGGTCGAGCGTCTTTGCCCCGCGCAATAGCGCGTCTTTCGCCAGCGCCATCCGCCATCGGGCGAGATATTCGATCGGGCCGCAGCTGAGCACCGCGCCAAACCGCGCGGCAAAGGCGGAACGCGATTGGCCGGCGATGCGGGCAAGGCTGGCGACCGTCCAATCGGCGCGCACATCAGCATGCATGGCCGCAAGGACCCGTGCCAAAGCCGGATCGCGCATGCCATGCAGAAGACCGGCGCGGTCCTCATCCATCGTCGTGCCATGCGAGCGAAGGGCCTCGATGAGAAGAACTTCCAACATGCGCTGGAGGATCATGTCCTTGCCGGGCTCATTGCCACGGCATTCCTCTGCGATGAGATTAATCAGCCGGCCGAGCCGCACCGATCGCCCCTCGGGCGGCGGCACATGGATCATGCGCGGCAACAAGGCGAGCAGCAGCGGCGCATTCGCCGTCTCGATGCAAAACGTGCCGCCCAGCGCCTCGAAATGCGCTTCACCCTCCTGCTCGCCATGACGAACAGGTACATCCATCGGATCTCGCGGCGTCCCGGCCATGCCGGGATGACTGCTAAGGGTGAAGGCTGGCGTGGTGGGCAGAAGCAGGAAGGCCCCTGTCTCGAGCTTCAACGGGGGCTCACCGGCAAATGCAATCCAGCACTCACCTCTCAGAATGATCGTAAAGCCGGGGGCGTCGTGGGCGGCATAGCGCACGGCCCAAGCACCCCGGCCAGATATGGGTTTGGAAATGGCCGTGCTTGGCCGAAGCAGGGCAATTACATCGCTGAGTGGGTCCACTTGGACGATCCGTAGATTGTTCGGCTTTCCTATTATCAATCGTCCAGATGATTAAGTACAGTTCTCGAACTGACGACGAAAACGTCCGGCGCGGCGCGCCAATTCGGGTAGGTACGTCCACGCGCACGATCGGCCGCCTGTTCTCCTGCCTCGCCCTCTTCCTTGCCATCGCAGCCGCCCCGGTGCTTCCCGCACGCGGGGCCGAAACCTGCCCGTTCATCAGCGCGAAAGAGCTCGCCGCTGCGATGCCGGCGCTCAAATGGTCGTTGATTTCAGGTCAGGACGGCCGCGGCTGGATGTCCTCCACCTACACCGTCAGCCCGCAGGCTTGCCGGATCGCGATCTGAACCGGGGAAGGTGGCAACGCCGGATCAAATTCGCCCTTCGGCAACAGCGGAGGCTGTGCCATGAAGCGCGGCCGCTTCCCGCGATGAGGTTGCGCGGCATGAACCAGGAACGGATGGCACAGATAGACGCTGCCTGCCGCGCCGGTCGCCAGTTCAACCTCGCAATCCGCCGTCGAGGCGTAGTTCTCGGCGGAGAGCTGCCGCAGCGTCGCGCCTGCCTCGCCGTAGGGCAGCAGCTCCCGCGCGATTGCAGCATGCGAGCCTTTCCGGATCCTCGTGGGTGCATCGTCCGGGCCAACATCCGAGAACAGGAAGAGCATCAGCAATGCGCGTCTGCTGCTCTTCACATTGGCACGCCATTCCATGAAATCCGGATCGGTGGTGCCGAAGCTCATGTCCACGTGCCAGCCATCATCACCAGGGGATTCGGCCGAGGGGAAGCGGATCGGAAAGGTCCCGAGGCCGCTCGGCGCAAGCCAGCGCCCTTCGCCCACGAGTTGATCGTAGGCTCGGTGCAGGGGCGGCGCATTCGCGGCTTCAACGAATGGGGGCGAAGCCTTGGATCCCACCCGGACAACGGGCTGCGCCCAGTTTTCGGGGTGGTCCGGCGACAGGCCAATATCCGCCCACAGCTCGTCCCTGCATTGCTCTGCAAGCCGGGTGCTGAAGGCATTCTCGATCTTGACGAAACCGTCGTTGATGAAGTTCTGGACCTGACGGGGCGTCAGGCCAACCTGTTCGGTCTTGGGCATTGCACATTCTCCGCTCGGCTACCGCATCAAGCGCAGCCGGTTGATCCGATTGGCGCAGATGCGCCGGAACGACTCTTTGCCGTTCAGATCAGCGGGAAGAATGTGGACGTGAACATCATGATCGACACGTATAGCGCGGCGGAGTGCGGAATCAAGACACGTCCGCCGCTTGGCGAGTGCATGCCGAGTGTCGGCAGCCTCTCGCTGTGCGATGAGGCTGCCGCAAGCTCATGCGCGCGTCACGGGCAAGGGTGACGCAGACCGTCGTTGCCCAGATAGGTCCCCGAGCCGGGATCGTAGGAGCGATAGCGCTGCGCGCAGTAGGAGACGGCATTGGATTGAGCCTGGCTGTTGGCGATTGCGCCGCCGATGATCGCGCCCGCTGCGAGGCCGCCGAGTACGGCTGCGCCGGTGCCGTAATGGCCGTGATGGTGCCTGTGGCCGTAGCCATGCCTATATCCGTATCCACGTCCGTACCCATGCCGGTACTGCACCTGCTGCACGCCTGAGTCGGGACCGGGATTGGCGATCGGCAGCGGCGCCGCGAGCACCGGCGAGGCAGCCGTCGAGAGCATCGCTCCGGCGGCCGCAAGGACGACGAAAGTCTTACGCATTGTCATGTCGCGCTCCATATTGTCGAAGGTAGAGCAACGGCGGGTTGCCCGCTTGGTTCCATCCGCGCAAGGCGAGCGCCAGCAGGCCGCGGAAAATGAGCTCTCCCGAAGATGCAGGCGGAACAATATGGAACTGAGCCTTTCACCGCAGGCCCCGCTCATCGATCAGAATGCGGTGGATCTCGATGCGTTCCGGCAGCTCGATCAGGAATTCCGCGTCGCGCGCGAGATGATGGACCTCGGTCGGCTCGCCCCCGGTGAAGGCCGTCATGGCCTCGATGTCCGGCCAATAGGAGATGGTGGTGAACCAGGTCTCCTCGGCACGGTCCTCGCGCAACTGCTGCACGCCGAGCGCGGTCTTCAACAGCGGCGGAATGCCCTCGGCCTGCAGATAGGCCTGGTAGGCGTCAGCGAGGTCGCGGCGGGTCCGGCCGCGCCAGATGCGGGCGATGGTCGGTTTGGTCGGCATGGTGGGCTCCCTTGCGGCAATGACAAATATCCTGAGCGCGGGACCTTCTCTTCAGCAAGAACGCGATGTTCGCATTCTGGTTGCATGCGCTTCGACGTCATGTTTTCCGGCGGCCGCACCGAGAGCCTAGTGCCGGTCGCCCGCGATGTGCCGCAGCCACTCCGTGTTCGGCGGCGGATCGGCGGCGCCGCCGCGGCATGATTCGCCGGTCATTGATCTGAAACAATGACGGCGCGCGGGCCAGATGCTAGGGCGAGTCGCAGATCACGGCGCAAGGCTCCCTAGGCCAGTACAAGACAATCTCCGCGCGTGATGGAATCCGAGGGCTCGATGGGACGACTACTGAATATTGTGACGCCGCTGCACACGGCGACCAAGCGCGATTACATGGCCCGCATGAACGACGAGAAGATCGCCTGCTCGCTGAAAGCGCGGGAATACGAGGCTGATTACTGGGATGGCGACCGCCGCTTCGGCTATGGCGGCTATCGCTTCATCGAGGGGCGCTGGGCGCCGGTCGCCAAGGCGCTGATCGAGACGTACGGTCTGAAGGATGGGTCGAGCGTGCTCGATGTCGGCTGCGGCAAGGGCTTCCTGCTCTACGAGATGCAGAAGATCCTGCCCGGCTTGAAGGTCGTCGGCTTCGATATCTCCCGGCACGGTCTTGCGAACGCGCACGAGCAGGTGAAGCCGTACCTCTTCAACTATCGCGCCCAGGACGTCTATCCCTATGGCGACGACAGTTTCGATCTCGTCATCTCGCTCGGCACCCTGCACAATCTCAGGCTGTATGAGCTCGAGGCGGCGGTCAAGGAGATCGAGCGGGTCGGGAAGAACAAGTACATCATGGTCGAGGGCTACCGGACCGTCGCCGAACTGCACAATCTCGAATGCTGGGCGCTGACGGCGGAGTCCATCCTGCACACGTCGGAATGGATCTGGCTGTACGGCAAGCTCGGCTACACCGGCGATTACGAATTCATCTATTTCGAGTGACCGGGCGCTGCTGATGGATATCAAGACTGCCAAGGCGGCAATCCTCGTCGAATCCGGCAAGCCGCTAGTCGTCGACGAGTTCACCCTGCCTGATACGCTCGAGCACGGCCAGGTGCTTGCGCATGTGCACACCTCGAGCATCTGCGGTGCGCAGATCAACGAGATCGACGCCGTCAAGGGCGCCGACAAGTTCCTGCCGCATCTGTTGGGACACGAAGCGCTGGCAACGATCGTCGAGACCGGGCCCGGCGTCGTCTCCTGTAAGCAGGGCGATACCGTCGTCATGCATTGGCGGCCCGGCAAGGGCATCCAGTCCAACACACCGGTCTATTCCTGGCGCGGCAAACGTCTCAATGCGGGGTGGGTTACCACCTTCAATGAATATGCCGTGGTCTCGGAGAATCGCGTCACGCCCGTTCCCGCCTCGATCGATCGCACCAGCGCGCCGCTGCTCGGCTGCGCGGTCACGACCGCGCTCGGCGTCGTCAACAACGATGCGCAGATCGCCATCGGCGAAGCGGTCGTCGTGTTCGGCGTCGGCGGCGTCGGATTGAACATCGTGCAATTTGCCGCGATGGTCGGCGCCTGGCCGGTCATTGCCATCGACCGCCTCGACAACAAGCTGGCGATGGCGAGGGATTTCGGCGCCACTCACACCATCAACTCCGAGGCGGTGAAGGATGTCGCCGCCGAGGTTCGCTCCATCACGGGGGCCGACGGACCCGACAAGGTCGTCGAGACCACCGGCGTCAAGAATCTGATCGAGCTCGCCTACGAGATCACGGCCAAGAAAGGCCGCTGCATCCTCGTCGGTGTTCCCCGCGAGAAGGCCGAAATCTACACGCTGCCCTTGCACTTCGAGAAGGTGCTGAAGGGCTCGGAAGGCGGGCAATGCCAGCCCGCGCGCGATATCCCGCGCCTGGTCCGCCTCAGCGACGCCGGCAAGGTGAGCTACCGCGGCATCGTGACCCACGAGTTCGCGCTCGATGACATCAACGACGCGCTGGACCTGATGCGCAGCGGCACATCGGGACGGATTCTCCTGAACATCAGCTGAGCGCTGCGCTCGCCGCGCACGAAGAGGTCACTAATCGATCTCCGCCTTGGTCTTCAGTCCGGGCAACACGGTGCGGACGTGCTCGGCCAGCGTCGTCGCCAGCAGCGAGGGCCGCGCCTCCGAGAATTCGAGCGCGATGCCGATGGTCGGAAGCAGGGGCAGTCCGGCCGAGACGACGTGAAGATCGAACGGAACGGCGGTTCGTGTCAGGACGCTGATCGCATGACCGGACCGCGCGATCGCGATCAGGCCGGCGAGGCTGTTGCTCGCGTAGGCGACCCTGTAGCGCCGATTGACCGCCTCCATCGCGGCGCAGGCGGCGCGATAGTCCAGGCTCATCGGCGCCGCCAGCGCCAGCGGCAGCACATCCTGCGTCAGTATTTTCGGTTCGGCCTCGTTCGCGACCCAGACGAAGCGCTCCTCGCGTATCACCTCGCGCGCTCCGGCATCGGACAGCGAGACCAGCGCCATGTCGATCTGGCGCCGTACCAGCATCGGGCGCAGCTCGGAGGTCGGTGCGCAGACCATGCGCAGCTCGACATTGGGATGCAGCGCGCAGAACCCCTTCAGCAGCGCCGGCAGGAAAGCGATCGAATAGTCCTCGGGGCAGCCGAGGCTCAGCGTCCCCTTGAGACTCTCGCCGCTCATGTCGGCCAAAATCTCGTCGTGCTGCGCCAGCAGCGTCTCGGCGTGGGCGAGCAGTTTCTCGCCGGCCGCGGTCAGCCTCATGCCGGATCCGCTGCGGTGAAACAGCGGCTGCGTGATCGTCTGTTCCAGCCGTTGCATCTGCATGCTGAGCGCGGACTGTGTCCGGCCAATCTGCAAGGCCGCCAGGCTGATCGAGCCGGTGCGGGCCACGACGACGAAATTCCTCAGAAGGGTGAGATCCAGCATCGACATCAGGAAGATTGATATCCAGATTGAATTATATCAATTAGCCTGAAGTCAAATTCTTGACTAGAGGTCGGACGTCCCAAGCGCAGGTGGCTGTCATGACCTTGAATGCCGATCCCGATTTCTGGGCGTCCGCCAACACGCATCTGACCCGCTATGGGCCGAGTTTCGAACCCGTCATCATCGAGCGTGCGGCCGGTAGTTTCGTCTACGACGCCGACGGACGCGCCATCCTCGACTTCACCTCGGGTCAGATGAGTGCCGTGCTGGGGCATACGCATCCGGACATCGTCGCCACGGTCGCACGGCAAATGGGTGCGGTCGCTCATCTCTTCAGCGGCATGCTCTCGCGCCCGGTGGTGACGCTGGCCGAGCGTCTCGCAGCCCTTGCGCCCGGTCTCGACCGCGTGCAGCTGCTGACGACAGGCGCGGAAGCCAATGAAGCGGCGATCCGGATGGCCAAGCTCGTCACCGGCAGGCACGAAATCGTCGCCTTCGCGCAAAGCTGGCACGGCATGACCGGCGCGGCGGCGTCGGCGACCTACAGCGCGGGCCGTCGCGGTTATGGGCCGGCCGCGGTCGGATCGTTCGTCATTCCCGCGCCGAACGCCTATCGGCCGCGCTTCAGGAACGCCGACGGCAGCAACGACTGGCAGACCGAGCTGGACGATGCGTTCGCACTGATCGACAGCCAGTCGACCGGTAATCTGGCGGCCTTCATCGCCGAGCCGATCCTCTCCAGCGGCGGCATTCTGGAACTGCCGCTCGGCTATCTCGCGGCCTTGAAGCAAAAATGCGAGCAGCGCGGCATGCTGCTGATCCTCGACGAAGCTCAGACCGGAATCGGCCGCACCGGGCACATGTTTGCCTTCGAGCGTGACGGCGTGGTGCCTGATATTCTCACGCTGTCGAAGACGCTCGGCGCCGGTCTGCCGCTCGCCGCGGTCATGACGACGAAGGCCATCGAGCAGACCGCGTTCGAGCGCGGCTTCCTGTTCTACACCACGCATGTCTCCGATCCCTTGCCCGCCGCAATCGGCGTCACGGTGCTCGACGTGGTCGCGCGCGACGGGTTAGTGGCGCAGGCAACCGCCAGGGGCAACAGGCTCCGGGATGGATTGCTGTCGCTGCAGCAAAAGTTCGAATGCGTCGGTGACGTCAGGGGCCGCGGGCTTCTGCTCGGTCTCGAAATCGTCGTCGACCGGCAGTCAAAGACGCCGTGGTTCGAGCTCGGCGCGCGGATCATGGAGGAGACCATGCGTCGCGGTCTCAGCATGAACATCGTCAAGTTGCCCAGCATGGGCGGCGTATTCCGCATCGCGCCGCCGCTCACGGTGTCCGAGGCCGAAATCGATCGCGGTCTGGAGATCATGTCGGAGGCGATCCAGGCTGCCGCGACGTCGCACTGACCGGCGGAAGGCCTTTTCCGGATGCAACTCGCCAGGACATATGGGCGTCCGACGCTGTTCTCGCGGCACGGCATGGTCGCCGCCGCGCATCCGCTCGCGGCACAGGCCGGTGCACGAATCCTGATGCAGGGCGGCAATGCGTTCGATGCGGCCGTCGCCACGGCGGCCGCCCTCAACGTGGTCGAGCCGTTCATGTCGGGGCTTGCCGGGTTTGGACTGGCCACGATCTGGGTGGCGATCGAGCAGCGCATTCGCGTGCTCGACTTCGCTCCGCCGATGGCCGCAAGCTTCCCGGTCGGCAGATACACCAGCAGATTCGAGCTCGAGCGCGGTCCGCAGGCGGCCTCGACGCCCGGCAATCTCGCGGGCTGGTGCGAGCTGCTCTCGCGCTATGGACGCAAATCGCTTCCGGACGTCTTTGCGCCGGCGATCACGCTGGCGCAGGGCGGCTTTGCGCTCTCGGACTTCGGTGTTGATGAGATCAACGAGCAGGTGCCGCTGCTCGAACCGTGGCCGGAGCTGCACGCCGCACTGGTCAGGAACTATCTCCCGGATGGAATGCCGGTGAAGCTCGGCAGCATCGTCGCGCAGCCTGATCTCGCGCAGACTCTTGCCGAGATCTCCGAATTGGGGCCCGAGCATCTGTACGGCGGCAAGCTCGGCCGGCGGATCGTGGACTATCTCGCCACGCTCGGCGGCAGCCTGACGCTGGACGATGTCATCGCCGTCAAGCCGCATTGGTTCGATCCCCTGACCGTGTCCTATCGGGGGCTCGAGCTTCACGTCCCGGCGCAGCAATGCGGCGGCTTCCAGTTCGCCCTCACCCTCAAGATCCTTGAAGCCTTCGACCTCGGGCGTCTGCCGAAGGACGGCGCCGATCATCTCGATACGGTCTATCGCGCGATCCGTCTCGCCGCCGGCGAGCGCATCGCCCATAGCAATCTGGGAGGCAATCCGGGACCGGATCAAGCCGCTGGAGGAATGTCCGACGCGACGATCGCGCGGCTTCGCAAGCGTGTGAGCGACCGCCGGCCGATCACGGGCCCGACAGAGCAATGGATGCCGCAGGATCGTGCCGATCCCGGCCACACCACCTCGTTCTCGATCGCCGACGCCGAAGGCAATCTGGTCTGCATGACGCAAAGTCTCGGCAGCCCGTTCGGCAGCGGCGTCGTGGTGCCGGGGACCGGCGTTTGCCTCAACAATCATCTGCATTGGGCCGACGTGCAGCCGGGAAGCCCGAACCTCGCCAAGCCGGGCGACGCGTTGCCGGTGACGATGGCACCGTCGATTGCGACGCGTGGCAGCCGTCCGGTGCTCGCGCTGGGGACGCCCGGCAGCTACGGCATCCCGCAAACCCAGGCCCAGGCTTATGTGCAGCACATCGAGTTTGGCCTTCCGCTGCAGCAGGCGATCGAGGCGCCGCGTTCAAGGCTGTGGGACGGCCGCTTCATTCAGGCAGAGAACCGCATCGCGCCGGAGACCATCGCCGAACTGAAGCGCCGCGGCCACGAGATCGAGATTTTGGACACCGGATGGACCATGCTCTGCGGAGGCATGCAGGCCGTCGCGCTCGATCCGGTAACCGGCGTGATGACGGGGGCCGCCGATCCGAGGCGGGACGGGTATGTCATCGCCTTGTGAGCGCTCGCACATCGAGGCGAGTGCGGGCAGACGCCGCCGATGCGTTCCGCGGCCTGAATGCAACTAAGCCGACGGATGCAAGAGCCGGTTGATGAGCTGAACCAGGGTGCTTTCCAGCTCTTCAGGAGAGCTGATCGTGAGGCCCTCCTTGTAGTACTGCTCGACCGGATGGCCGATACCTATTGCGGCAAGCCTGATATCGCCGGCCTGCTCGATCTCGCCGATGACACGGCGCAGATGGCGGTCCAGATACCTGTCGCCATTCTCGTGCAACGTGGAATCGTCGACCGGCGCGCCGTCGGACAGCACGATAAGGCATTTCTGTCTTTCGTCGCGCTGGCGCAAGCGCGACGCAGCCCATTCGATCGCCTCGCCATCGATGTTCTCCTTGAGGAGATCCCGCCGCAGCATCTCGGCACAATGTCGCGCGCTCAGCTTCTCTGCGGGGCTGCAATAGACGACATGCAGCAGATCGTTCAAGCGACCGGGATAAGAGGGCTTGCGGTCGTTCAGCCATTTCTCCCGGCTCTGTCCGCCCTTCCAGCGTGCCGTCGTGAAGCCGAGCACTTCGTGGGTGACGCCGAGGCTATCGAGCAAATCCGAGGCGACCAGTGCAGCCCTTGCTGCGAACAGGATCGGCTGTCCGCGCATGGATCCAGAATGGTCGATGAGCAGTGTCACGATCGTATCCGAAGGGGAACTGTCCTGCTGCTGGGTGGCGGCAAGATCCGCGCGCCGTCCCGCAAGCTCCGCTTCGAGGTCGTACAGCGGTCCGGGGTCGATTTGCGGAAATCGCTCCGCCCAGCGACGATCGGGCAACGCGGCCAGGACGGCATCCAGATCGCCGGCCTTGATCTCGAGGTCATAGTCCCTTGTATAGGCCCGATAGGGCCGGGCGGGATCGAATGGGACCGGCGTCTGCCGGAACTTCCGCAGCGATGGCAGAAAGCTCAACGCCATCAGTGCAACGAGTGCCGTCAGGAAAGCGTCACGCCAAAGCAAGCCGGCCTCCAGTGATCTCGATGGTCAAATACAGCGCGTGACTGGCCGCGTCTCGTTAACGAATCGTTCACCGCCCAAGGCCAGCCCAGCCGTAACCGCCGGTTAACCATGGATATTTACGGTGCGGCAAGCCTCCAGGCCTGTCAGTTGATTTCGAGTCCAACCCCATGGCGTTCGGTCGAAGCGCATCTCCGCGAAGCATCGCCCCGACGGAGCAAGCGGCTTCCTGGGAAGCGCCGTGGGCTGCGAAGGTGAAGCCTGACGGCGTCTCGCCTGGCCTGACCATGGGATCGCTGACCGTCTTCGGTACACTCTCCTTTCTGCGCGAGAACGGCCGGCGCATTCTGACCCTGGCCGCGGCGCTGTTCGCCCTCGGCATCGTCGTCCTGGTGGTTCTTCCGGTCCGCTACGCCGCGACGGCCCTGGTGGTGCTCGATCCCCGCGAACTGCGCGTGACCTCGGATCAGGAGGTGCTGCCGGGCATCGGCCAGGATGCCGCGGCGCTTCAGAGCCAGATCGAGATTGCAAAATCCGACGGTTTTCTCCGTCCCCTGATCGAGCAGCTCAAGATCGCGGACGACGAGGACATCTCGGGCGGTTATACCGACACGACGCGCCTGCTCGAAAGATTCCGCAAGCGCCTAGAGATCACCCGGCGCGGGCTCACTTACGTCATTGCGATTTCCTTCACCTCGAACCGCCCCGAGCGCGCCGCCTACTACGCCAATGCGATCGCCGCGGCATTCGTTGCCAGCCAGGGCCGCGTTCGCACCGAGGCAACCGACGAGGCCGCCGACTGGCTCAAGGACCGGTTGAAGGCGCTGAACGAGCGCCTGCGCGCCTCGGAAGATGCCGTTGCCGCGTTCCGGCTCGAGCACAACATCGTCAATGCCGGCAAGGAATCCACCACGCAGCAATTGCGGGTGACCGATCTGACCCAGCAGGTCTCCGCCGCCCGCGCGCGCACCGAGGAGGCCAAGGCGCGCTACGAGCAGGTGCAACGCGACCTCAAGGCCAATGTCGAAGGGCCGGTGAAGCAGGATCTGCTGAGCATGCTGCGCGCGCAGCGCTCGACCTTGAATGACCAGATCGCACAGAAGAAGGCGGTATATGGCGATCGCCATCCCGACCTCGCGATCTCCTACAGCCAGCTCGCCGACATCAACCGGCAGATCGAGATCGAGCGGAAGAAGAACATCGACACGGCCAAGTCCGAATATGAGGCCCAGCGCGAGCAGCAGAACGCGCTGGAGAAGCAGCTCAAGGCCGTCGAGACCAAGATGCTGGTCGACGGCCAGGCTCTCGTGAAGCTGCAGGAGCTGCAGCGCGACGCCGACGCCAACAGGAACATCTACGAGCAGTTCCTGTCGAGGTTCAAGATGACCACCGAGCAGCGTCAGCTGCAGGCCTCCCAGACCAAGGTCGCCTCGATCGCCATTCCGCCGGTGCGCTCGACGCGCCCGCCGCTCGCCCTGCTGCTCGCGGCGCTGGCGATCGGCTCGCTGTTGACGTCGACCGGCGCCGTTGCGGTGATGACGAGCGTGTCCGCCGACGAGCCCGCGTCCGTTCAGGCGCCAGCATCTGTGGATGCCGAGGAGGCGCCCAACCGGCAAGTCCAGCCCCCGCCCGCCGCCGTGCCCCGGGCCGAGCCGATGCCCAGCCTTCCTGTCTGGGTTCGTATCCCCGAGCTGGCATCCGGAGCCGGGATCAGCACCGTCTGGCAAAAACCGGTTGCCACCTCGGCCGAGCTCGATGTCGGCACCCATCTGCGGCCGTTGCTCGAACGCATCGACCGTGTGCCGGTGCGCGGCTGCAAGGTCGCGCTGGTGTTGTCGGTCGGAAAGAGCGCCGGCGGCAACACGGTTGCGCGCTCGCTCAATCGCGCCGCCGTGAATCGGGGCATGATGAGCGTGCTGATCCGGCTCCAGCCGGAATTCGCAAGTCACCAGCCGCCGGTGACCGAATGGCACGACGGTTCGACCACGGCGGGCCTCCAATCGATCGAGGAGCTGCTGAGTGCCGGCCGCAAGCCCGATGCGAGGCCGGAGGACGACATTCGTTCGGAATTCGACCTGATCATCGTCCACGCCGGCAATCTCGCTTTGCAGCCCGACGCCATCGCCCTGGCCTCGCATGCGGACCTGATCGTCCTGGTGGCGCGCGCCGGCGAGCTCGGTTCGGCCGCGATGCGCAGGGTGACCGCGGCGCTGTCGAAACATGCGGCGGTGCCGACCGGCCTCGTCGTCAATCACGTGCCTGCCGGTTCAGTGGCGCCTCAGCCCGAGGGCGGCGCATTGGGCCTTGCGGTTTGACGACGACGGCGCGGTGGCGGCAATGTTGCCGTCGCTCTGACGAGCAGGATCCGCCGCACGCTATCCGCAACCTGCCTTACCCGATCAGGGCCGGCGATCCCGCCGATCGATTTGGCGCCTGCCTGCGAGCGGCCCAACGCGGAGCCGGCCGGCATTGGCCTGGCGATCATCGCATTGTCATGCTCCGGTCATCTTAGCTGCATCGTCCATTGCTCTTTTCCCGGCGCTCCGGAGCCTCTTCCGTTTCGATGACATCGGAACGGAGCTCCAGATGATTGCTTGACGCGTTTTCTCGACGCGAGCCGCGCGCCGCCTCGCTCGAAAGCGCCTCTGGGGGAGAGCTGACATGCAATTGAACAACACCATTTCGGCTGACCGCCGGCTGGTCCTCAAGGGCCTCGCTGCAGCAGCCGTGGTGCCGCTTGCGGCACCGGCGATGGCGGCTGAAGGCCTTCCGGCGCAGCCGACCGGCTCAATGGCCGCTGTCGCCACCGACAAGGCCTATTGGGCGGCCGTGAAGGGGCTCTATGCCGTCACGCCTGATGTCGTCAATCTCGAGAACGGCTATTGGGGCATCATGGCCGAGCCTGTCAGGCGCGAGTTCATCCGCCAGTCCGACATGGTCAACTATCAGAACACCTATTACGCGCGGCTGCGTGCGGGGACCGATTTCGAGGCCGTGCGCGCTGGGGTGGCGGAGGCGGTCGGCGCGCTGCCCGAGGAGATCGCGCTGACCCGCGGCGCCACCGAAGCGCTTCAGCTCCTCATCGGCGGCTACAACCGGCTGAAGCCGGGCGACGGCGTGCTCTATGCCGATCTCGACTATGATTCGATGCAGTATGCGATGAACGCGCTGAAGGCGCGCCGCGGCGTCGATGTGGTCAAGTTCGACGTGCCGGAGCCCGCCACCCGCCAGGCGGTGCTCGACGCCTATGCCCGTGCGATCGAGGCGAACCCGAAGACGAGGCTTCTGCTCCTGACGCATGTCGGCCACCGCACCGGCTTCGTCATGCCGGTCGCCGAGATCGCCCGCATGGCGAAGGCCAAGGGCATCGACGTCATCGTCGACGCCGCCCATTCCTGGGGACAGATCGACTTCCGGGTGGGCGAGCTCGAGGCCGATTTCGTCGGGTTCAATCTGCACAAATGGATCGGCGCCCCGCTCGGCGTCGGCTTCCTCTACATCAGGAAGGATCGCCTTGCGGCCATCGATCGCGACATGGGCGACGAGGATTTTCCGGAAAGCGACATCCGTTCGCGGGTGCATACCGGCACGGTCAATTTCGCCACGGTGCTGACGGTGCCCACGGCCGTGGCGCTGCATCAAGAGATCGGCGCGGCGGCCAAGCAAGCCCGCCTGCGTTATTTGCGCGACTACTGGGTGAGCCGCGTCCGCGGATTCAAGGGCATCGAGATTCTGACGCCGGATGAAGCCGGCTCATATGGCGCGATCACGTCCTTCCGCCTCGCCGGCAAGACCGGCAAGGTCGACAACGAGCTTATCGTGGCGAAGCTGAGGGACAGCTACAGGATCATGACGGTGCGCCGCGCCGGCGTCGCCAAAGGACAGTGCATCCGTGTGACGCCGGCCCTCTACACTGACGAGGCCGACCTCGACCGCCTCGTCGAGGCGCTGGCCGTCATAACGGGGACGAAGACGGGGTAAGGTTGGGGTAGGGATCGGGCTATCGCATGTGAGGTAGCTTGACACGATATAGTCCCCACATCGTCATGGCCGGGCTTGTCCCGGCCATCCACGCCTCGCCACGTCGCACCGGGAACGTGGATGTCCGGAACAAGCCCGGGCATGACGACCTTTTGTGAGGGCCAATGTGATTCCTCTGGGGCACATCGTCTCGCCATCACCGCCACCCCGGCGCCCGCGGGGTCTTCTGCGTCTTCTTCACGAACGCACGCACGACGCCAGGCTGATACAGCTCGCAGACATGAAATATCGAACAATCGGCATCAGGCGCCATCGGGCAATGAAGCAACTGGACATGCATGACGGGTCGCTCATCCACAGCCCGCACATTCATCTGCCGACGCTGACCCACGCCTGGACCTTCTTCCGCCATTCCTCATCGAATCGGAAGGTGAGTTCGTTGGCAGCGTCCGGTGAGAGAAGCTGGTCAACTGCGGACGCTTGTATCTCGCCGATGTCAGGTATGTCGGTGTACCCGAGGCTCGCCAGCCGCTGGCCAAAAGGCGGATGTGTCGAATCGGGATCGTGCTCGCGGCTCAGACTGGCAACGGCGGCGGTCATGGGTCCGGGCGCTCTTATGGCTGCGATCTGATCTAAGATTCGCGCGAACGGCGGTAATGGCGCCTTGATTGCGCCGAGCACCTCCTTCTGCAGCGGGGCGAATACGAGATCGGTCAGACGTGCTCCACAAACCTCCATCATCACCAGCGCGCGTGCCATCTCCTCGCGTCCAACTTGCTCGGCCGCTTCGAAATCGGCGGCAAGCTCGTTCTCCCGTGACAACGCGCGGTATTCCTTCTCGAGCCTTTCGAGCAGGGAATGGAGGAGGATGCGGACAATATATCCGGTAACGGTGTGCTCCGGATCGGCGTAGAAGAAAACGTTCTCCGCGGCCGTCATGAAATCCGCAAGGTTGGTGCCTCCCGACGTGTGCCGAAGCCGGGCGTGCGCCACTTCATGAGCGACAACGGCACGAACCGCCCGCTGATCCAGGATCATCAACAATGGCAGACCAACGGTCATCGTGACATGCTGCCCGAACACTCCGGCATACCGGCTTTCTTCCGAGATCGAAGCGTTGAAATCGGTGTTGACCAGCAGAGTGCGGTTCGATCCGACAAAGCCGCGATCGAGCTCCTTCCATACCGCCCAGAGCCCCGGGGCGGTCTCCTCGTCGGCTTCGAAGCTGCGATGCTTGCGCGAAGGCAGGAACAGCAGCCCAATTGCGAGTGCCATCGCGGCCATGAAGATTGTGAACACAATCGGTGCCGTGGCCAGCGCCGCAATCGTGTACCGGTCCATGATCATCAGCCATATGGCGAGAATCGTGCAAGCCAGCGCGACGACGGGAAGGATCGCATAGCGGCCAAGGCGCAAGATGATTTGCAGGATAAGGCGTTTCATCCGCGTTTCGGCAGCGAAGCGCCTCAGATCAAGCCTTGCCACATGAGCTGTTGCTCTGATGCAAGCTGGCGACGTCGGCACGGCCCTGGCTCTCGGTGACCTGGATCAACGTGATTGCACCGGGGGTGACGATTCCCATCTGCGGTTGGGCGGAGAGGTAGGTGGTGCTGCCGGCACGCAGATCGAGGCTCACCTTCTCACTTCCTTGCCCGAACAGGTTGCTGCTCAGCGGAAGATTGTTGACTGCAACCTCGTGGCGGCCTGGAGGCAGCTCGCAGGCGACGAACCCCGCAGCCTGGCTGCCTCCAATGACGCGCCCATCGACCGCATAGCTTGGCTGGACTGCGAAACCCAGGGCGGATGAGCGATAGACCACCAGCCGTGCGGTATTTGCTTTGACGTTATCTGTCAGAGCCGCGCTGCCCATCGGCCCTGACGCACACCCCGCAAGCAAGAAAGCCGCAACGAAGATCCCCGGACGCAAGCCCATTCCAACCCCCTGATTCAGTCCAACAGTCCCCAGGGGATCATTGGCGGGGGTGGTGCACGAAGTCAATCGCGACTCCTGGTCGTGCCGTGCCGGTCCATGTCACCGCCACCCCAACGCCGGAGCCACATGCTCCAGGATGGCCTCGATCGCATGCGTGCAATAGGCGACGCCAAGCTGGTTCGGGATCGTCAGCAGCAAGGTATCGGCCTGGGCGATGGCCTCGTCCTGGCGGAGTTGCTCGATCAGCACATCCGGCTCGGCGGCATAGGAGCGGCCGAAGATGGCCCGGGTCTGCGGGTCGATGAAGCCGATCTGGTCTTCGCCGCCGCGCTCTCCGCCGAAATAGGCGCGGTCGCGATCGTTCATCAGTGCGAAGATACTGCGGCTGACGGACACGCGCGGCTCTCGGGTGTGCCCCGCCTCTTTCCATGCCGCGCGAAAGCTTCGGATCTGAGCAGCCTGCTGCACATGGAAAGCCTCGCCGGTCTCGTCGTTCTTCAGCGTCGAGCTCTGCAGGTTCATGCCGAGCTTCGCCGCCCACACCGCGGTCGCATTCGAGCCGGCGCCCCACCAGATGCGTTCGCGCAGGCCCTGCGCATGCGGCTCCAGGCGCAGCAGCCCCGGCGGGTTCGGAAACATCGGCTGCGGATTGGGCTGGGCAAAACCTTCGCCGCGGAGCAAATCGAGGAAGACCTCGGCATGGCGCCGGCCCATGTCGGCATCGCTCTGGCCCTCGGTCGGCTGATAACCGAAATAGCGCCAGCCGTCGATCACCTGCTCCGGCGAGCCGCGGCTGATGCCGAGCTGCAGCCGGCCGCCGGCGATGAGATCGGCGCTGCCTGCGTCCTCCACCATGTAGAGCGGGTTCTCATAGCGCATGTCGATCACGGCCGTGCCGATCTCGATCCTGCTGGTCTTGGCGCCGACGGCGGCGAGCAGCGGGAAGGGCGAGGCCAGCTGCCGCGCGAAGTGGTGGACGCGGAAATAGGCGCCGTCTGCCCCTAGCTGTTCCGCAGCAACGGCAAGTTCGATCGATTGCAGCAGGGTGTCGCCGGCGGAGCGGGTCTGCGATTGCGGCGAGGGCGTCCAGTGCCCGAAGGAGAGGAATCCGATCTTTTTCATGGGCGTCATTTAATGACGCACGGGACGGCGTCAACCATCTGCACGGATGCCGGCGCTCTGCGGCCAGGACATTGCGAAATGTTCGGCGCGCTCCACGAGGAGATCCAGGAAGGTTCGCGCGCGTGGCGACATCCACTGCGTCTCCGGATAGACCGCATGCAGCGGCAGCGCCGCGATCGTGTAGTCCGGGAGCACGTGCTCGAGCTCGCCGCTGCGAAGGCCGTCCGCGGCATTCCAGTCGGGCAGGACCGCGATGCCGAGATGATGCATCGTCGCCTCCTGCATCGCGTCGGCATCGTCGACATGAATGGGTCCGTTGATGGACGCGACGTGACGGCCATGCTCGGACTCGAAGGCCCATTGATGCGCCGGCGACATCCTGGAATAGACGATGCACTGGTGCGAGCCGAGATCGTCGGGCGTCCGCGGCATCGGGCGGCCGTGCAGATAGGTGGGCGTCGCAACCAGGTAGCGCTGCACGGTGCCGAGCCGGCGGGCGACCAGCGTGCTCGCCTCCAGGTTTCCGATCCTCAGGGCAATTTCGATGCCCTCCTCCACCAGATTGACGAACCGCTCGCTGAAGCGGATGTCGACCCGAACCTCAGGATAGTGACGCACATATTCGGCGATGACGGGCATCATGTAGCGCCGCCCGAACGATGACGGCACGCCGATCCGCAGCGTGCCGGTCGGGCGGGGCGCGGCGTGCTCGACGCTCGACCGCGCCATGTCGAAATTGTCGAGGATCTGCCGCGCGAGATCATAGATGCGGTGCGCCTCGGCCGTCGGCTTGAGCGTGCGCGTCGTGCGCGAGAACAGCTGCGTGCCGAACTCGCTCTCCAGCGTCGCGATGCGCTTGCTGATCGCGGGCTGGCCAATGCCGAGCTCCTTGGCCGCCGCCGAGAAGCTGCCGCCTTCGAGGGTGCGAACGAAAGCGCGCAGGCAATCGATCCGGTCCATATTTCATTCCGATCCGGAATAAATGATATCCCGTATATTCCGTAGTGCGCAACATGTCGGGCCGCTAGGCTCCCTCAAAACAAGCAATCGGGAGGGAGTCACGTGGCACGCCATATCGGAATTGTCGGCGCCGGCATCGCCGGCCTGCATCTCGCGCTCTACCTGCAAAAGCATGGCGTGGACGCCACGGTCATCACCGACCGGCCGCCCGAGGACTACCGCAACATCCGGCTGCTCAACACCGTCGCGCATCACCACGTGACGCTCGCACGCGAGGACTATCTCGGCGTCGATCACTGGCCCGATCCGAAAGACCATTACTACTACCACGACCACGTCTTCAATTTCCCGCAGCCGCTGCGCTTTCGCGGCGATTTCTCCAAGCCGAGCCGCGCGGTCGATTACCGGATCTATCTTCCCGCCCTGATGCAGGACTTCACGACGCGCGGCGGCAGGCTCGAATATCGCCGCATCGAGGAGCGCGACATCCGTCCGCTGGTTGCGCGCTTCGACCTCTTGGTCGTCTCCACCGGCAAGGGGCCGCTCGGCCAGCTCTTCACCTATCGTCCTGAGCACACGCCCTATTCGCAGCCGCAGCGGCGGCTGTGCGTCGGACTCTACACCGGCGTGCGGCAGCCCGATCCCATGAACGTCACGCTTTCGGTCTCTCCCGGGCATGGCGAAATGATCGTGATCCCGACCATTACCTTCGGCGGAATTGCCAACGCGCTGCTGATGGAGAATGTCCCGGGTGGCGACATGGAGGAGCTGGCGACGCTCAGCTACGACGACAACCCGAAGCACTTCCTGAAGGTATTGCTGGGCAAGCTCGAGAAGCATCATCCGACCACCTACGACCGCATCGATACCGCCCGCTTCGATCTCACGCAGCCGCAGGATCTGCTGCAAGGCGGCGTCGTCCCGACCGTCCGCAACACGGTGGTCGAATTCGACGACGGCAAATGCGCGATCGCGCTCGGCGACGTCCATGCCATCGTCGATCCCATGATGGGCCAGGGCGCCAATGTCGCCTCCTACGCGGCCTTCGTGCTCGGCGAGGAGATTGTCAACGCCGATGCGCTGGACGCGCGCCTCTGCGAGAAGATCGACCTGAAGCGGCAGGATCGCGTGCTGGCGGCCTCGCGCTGGACCAATGTGATGCTGCAGCCGCCGACCGAAGCGCTGGGCATGCTGATCGGCGCGATGAGCCAGAATCCGGCGCTGGCGAACGAGTTCACGGAGAATTTCAACTATCCGGACCGGCAGTGGGACCGCATCTCCACGCCGCAGCGCATCCAGGCCTGGATCGAACGCATGTCGGCGCCGCCAGAGCCGGTCAGGGCCATTGCGTGAGAGCGATGCGAACCGGAGGCGACATGCAGCGCGCCAATCCTGCCTCCTTCCGCGAGGCCGCCTCGCGCTTTGCCACCGGGGTCGCGGTGCTGACCGCGTTGGACGAGCACGGCCGCGTCTGCGGCATGACCGCGAACAGCTTCGTCACCGTCAGCCTGTCGCCGCCGACCGTGCTGGTCTCGGTCATGCCCGGCCGCACGCATCGCGCGATCTCGGCGACCGGACGTTATTGCGTCAACGTCCTGCCCGACCATGGCCGGGACCTCTCACGGCACTTCGCGAGCCAGCCGAACACCGGCGCCACGCCGGACTACGACATCGTCGACGGCCTGCCGCGTCTGAAGGGTTGCATCGCCTGGTTCGCCTGCGAGGTAACGCGTCACGTCGACGTCAGCGACCATACGCTGATCATTGCAGAAGTGTCGGCCTGCGACCATCGCGACACCACGCCGCTGGTGTTCTTCTCCAGCCGCTATCATCTCGGTCCGGGGGCGCCGGTGGATCGATGACGCTCGCGCGTCGTTTCGCGTGCGCTCAGGCGTACGCCACCCAGCCGCGGAAGGCGAATCCGGTGTAGAACAGCGTCGGGTCGGAGAAGCCGGCCTCGCGCAAGATCGCCTCGTCCTGCGCGGGCGCCAGAATGCGCAGATGATTGGTGACAGCATCCTTCGCAGCCGCTGCCTGCTCGGGCTCGACGCCGGACGCCGCCAGGAACGCGGAGTACCGCGACAGCCATCGCGGACGTTCTCTCTCGCCATCGGGCGCGCTCAGATGCGCGATCACGAAGGCTGCGCCCGGCTTGAGCCGGCGGCGGACTTCCGAGGCGATGCGGCGCCGCTCTTCGACGTCGACGAAGTGCAGCGTCAAGAGGCAGGTGGCCCCGTCGAACGGTCCTTCCGGGGCATCGTCGATATAACCTTCATGAAAGCGTGCACGCGGGGCCAACTCTCCCAGGGTCTGCCCGGCCAGTGCCAGCATCGCCGCGGACGGGTCGACGCCATCGAAGCGCCAGGTGGGATGCGCCTGCGCAAACGTCCTCAGTTCCAGGCCGCCGCCGGCGCCAAGGACGAGGATCCGCGCATCGTCGCGCGCGCGCTCGGCCAAGAGAATTGCCGTCATGGCCTGCATGGACTCATAGCCCGGCACGAAGCGCCGCGGCCCTTCGGTGTATCTCGCCACGAATTGCGGGTCCGAGAATGCGGCTTGAATGTCGGTCATGATAGTGTCCCCGTGAATGGAGCCGTTCACGCGCGATGCGCGCTGATATCGTGGATCTTTCGAGACCCGAGCCGCTTGCGAAGGTCCTCGCCCAGCATCGCCAGCGTCACTTCGCCGAGCCGCGACAGCAGCAGCGCCTCCGCATCGTGAAAGGCCTGGTCGAGCGCGGCATTGACCGCCTGCTCGACGAGGCAGCCGGGCGACTCGGTCCGGTTGCCCATGGCCAGCAGCGAGGGACTGCCGAGCGCGGCATAGACGTCGCGCAGCGATACCTTCGAGAGGTCGCACGCCAGCGTCCAGCCGCCGCCATGCCCCTTCTCGGAGCGGACGTAACCGAGATCGCGCAGGCCCGCCATGATGCGCCGGATGACCACCGGGTTGGTGTCCATCGCCTTGGCCAGGGTCTCGGACGTTAACGGTCCAGGCTGCTGCGCCATGTGCAGCAGCACATGGAGCACGCCGGATAGTCGGCTGTCGCGTTTCATGTAACTGTATATGTTACATAATCGGCAAAAGTCAAGCCGCCGGCGACGCATGGCGGGGCCACGCCGGCGATAGCCGTGCTTTAAGATGATTTTCGGTGCCTGGGCGGGCCGCTATAGCAGCGCCTTCGGCAACAGCATGTGAATGCCCTTGTTGCCGTCGACGAGTTGGGTGACGCGCAGATTGCCGGCCAGCGAACACAACATGTAGGCCTCGTTGCGCGTTCGGTTCGTCCGTGCGCAGACATGCTTGACCATTTCCCGGACCGCTTGCTTGGCGGCATCGTCGAGATCCTCGTCGAGGCCGATCGACATGAGATGCGTCGCGCTCTCGGCAAAGGGCCATTTGATATCCATGTCCTTGCGCACGGTCAGGCGGAATGTCCCGGTCACGCCGGTCTCGAGCGCGGTGATGCAGACTTCGCCGTCGCCCTGCACGCCGTGGCCGTCGCCGGCGAAGAACAATGCGCCCTCGTTGAACACCGGCAGATACAGCGTCGTGCCGGCCCGCAGCTCCTTGTTGTCCATGTTGCCGCCGAACGCGCGCGGAACGGGGGAGCCGCAACGGCCCCAACTCGGTGGCGGGGCGGTGGCGATGATGCCGAAAAAGGGAGCGAGTGGGATCTCGGTGCCCCACGGCATGATGCAGACCTCGCGCTTGCGGTCGATCCTGGGATGGATCGTTTCATAATCCGTGAACTCGTCCGGCAGCGTTCCGAGCAGAGGAAGGACTGACACGAAGCCCCAGTCCTGGCGCACCTTCACGTCGAGGATGTCGACCTGGAGCGCATCGCCGACATTGGCACCGCGCACATAGACGGGCCCGGTGATGAAGTGAGGCCCCGGCCCGGGCTGCATGGTATTCAGGGCGAGCAGATAGTCCTCGGGGATCAAAGACCGATCGTCCGGCAGCGTTTCCTTTCCGCCGGCCGGGAAGCTGTGCAACGTAACGCTGTCGCCGGAACTGACCTCGAGCACAGGCGGCGTGTTGCAGTCCAAATAGCCCCACACCATGTTTTCGGGCGTGGCGGGTATCTCGTGGCGGCGCTGCATTGGACGACTCCAGGCGTAGCTGTTCGGACGGTTTTGGGCTCCAAGAGCAATTCGCCCCGGATCGCCACGGCTGCGACCGGCAAAATCGTTCTCGGATATTCTAGGCGCCGGCAATCCTTCGGCTATACTGACCTCAGGCCCGGCGCGGGGCCGGCGTTCGAGCCTCTGCAAATGACGGGCCGATGGAGAGAACGATGAGGCGATCCCGATTCACCGAGAATGAGATCATTCATCTCCTCGCCGAGGCGAGTTCCGGGGTGTCCATTGCAGAAATCTGCAAGGCCGCCGGCATCACAGAACGTACCTTCTACCGGTGGCGTCGCAACTTCGGCACGCTCGATGTTCCCGCCGTCCAGCGGATGAACGATCTGAAATCGGAGAATCTGCGTTTGCGCGGGCTGGTCAACAATCTCTTCGAACTTCTGCGCAAGTCGGATGGCGGCGTCAGGAAGGACGAAGTTCCTTTGCAGTCCCCGGCGATGCCGCGCGAGCCGACCCGGGCGAGCCGCATCGCGGCCGAAAAATGCGGAGGGGCTTTGACTGGCCGCTTCTCCTCGGTGCGCGTCAATCCGTAGTCGCGTGCGGCCGTCGCGGACGGCGTGGCTATACGCTGCGCGGCCTGCAAATCTTTTATGCAGTCAAAATGTCAGAAATGACGAAAACCATTCGCGCGCGGTGCTGAATTCGGCAGCGCGATGATGCGGCGGGCAGCAAAGCCGCGTCTTCAGGCCATGCACCGGCACTCTGCGTCAATGGCGTGACATATTGACGGGCCGCGCCAAATCGCAAGCAAATCGCGTCGCTTATTTCGGCTTGATGCGGAGCAGTCGGCGCCTAGTCTTTGGGCTGCCCCGCATTTCCCTGGAGAAGTCAGCGCCATGACCGACCGTGTTCGTCCCGCTCCGCCGAGCAGCCGTGCGCTCAGCCGCCGCACCTTCCTTGCCGCCTCTTCCGTTGTCGCCGCTGGAATCGGCGCCGCGCCGTTGCTTGGATCCCGCATTGCCTCCGCCGCCGAGCTCAAGACCGTTCGCTTCAGCGAGGCCGTGCACAATCTGGGCTACATCAACCTCTACGTCGGCATGCATGCCGGCATCTTCAAGAAGAACGGTCTCGACATGAAGGTGACCGCCGCCGGCGGCGACACCCAGACCTTTGCGGCGGTGCTCGGCGGCTCCGCGGATTTCGCGATTGGCGATGCGACCATGGCGCAGATCTCCCGCGAGAACGGCGGCCCCGGCGTCGTGGTCGGTACGGTCGTGCAGCGTGCGCACTATTTTGGGGTGTCCAAGACGCTCAAACCGATCACCGACCCGAAGGAGTTCAAGGGTCTCAAGATCGTCACTTCGCCGGAGCCCAACACCAATTTCAGCGTGACCAAGCGGATGCTGGAGAAAGCCGGCCTGAAGCTGGGCACCGACGCTACGATCGTTCCGGTCAATCCCGGCACCGAGATCGCGGCGATGCTGGCCGGGCAGGCCGACATGGCGGTCGCCTATCAGCCGAGCGTCGCCGCCGCGGAGGCTCAAGGCGCCAAGGTCGTGTTCGACTTCTCGAACTATGTCGGGCCGTTCTGCAACACCGGCATCATGGTGCTGCCCTCGACGCTCCAGAAGGACCCTGCAATGGTGCAGGCGCTGGTCACGTCCTTCGAGGAGGCCTCGCGCAAGACCTATGCCGATCCCGCCTTCGCCAAGGAGGTCGCCCGCAAGGAATTCCCCGATCTTCCCGGCGACGTCGTCGATAAGGCGATCGACGCCGAGCTGAAATATCTCATCCCGGCGCAGTCGGTCATCACCAAGCAGGATCAGTGGAAGAACCTGATGGACATGCAGATCTACCTCGGCAACGCCAAGGGATCAGTCCCGTTCGATCAGATCATCGACAACTCGTTTGCCGAAAAGGCGATTGCCAGCCTGAAATGAGCGTTGAGGCTGCCACACACGCAAGGCCTGGTGAGGGCGAGGCCGTGAACGGCACCGCTCCCCCGCTCGTCGTCGAGCACGTCGCGAAAAGCTACGACTTCAACGGGCAGGTCGTGCCGGTGATTGCCGATCTCAGCCTGACACTGCGCAAGGGTGAGATCGTCAGCATTGTCGGTCCCTCCGGTTGCGGCAAGACCACATTGCTCAACACGCTCTGTGGTCTGCTGGCGCCCGATGCCGGCCGCATCCGCTGGCACGGCCGGCAGGTCGTCGGTCAGCCCCAGAACGTCGGCTACATGCTGCAGAAGGACCTCCTGTTCCCGTGGCGCACGGCGCTCGCCAACACCATGCTCGGCCTGGAGATCCGGGGCGTTCCTGCCGTCGAGGCCGAAGACCGCAGCCGGGCCATGCTCGACCAGCTTGGACTGCACGGCTTTGCCGACCACTATCCCGCGACGTTGTCGGGCGGCATGCGGCAGCGGGTCGCGTTGGCGCGCACGTTGGTGAATGACCCGGACGTGCTGCTCCTGGACGAGCCGTTCGCCGCACTCGATTTCCAGACCAAGCTGCTCATCGAGAGCGACATGGTCAGTCTGGTCCGCAAAGGCGGGCGCTCGATGTTGCTCATCACCCACGACATCGAGGAGGCGGTTTCGATCGCGGATCGCGTCATCGTGCTGACGCGGCGGCCGACTGCGGTGAAGGCGGCTTACGAGATCGAACTCGGCTCCGATCGCGCCGACGTCATCTCGCTGCGCGAAAACCCGGATTTCAGCCGCTACGTCCGGCGCATCTGGGCCGATCTCGACGTTGCGATCCAATGACGACGGATATCGAGACCAGCATGGTTGACGCGTCGAAGCCCGCCGGAAGCGTTCCGTCGCCGGTGGCCCGCGCAAAGTGGAAGCGCGCGCGCTTCGGCATCGCCGTGCTGGCGACTCAAATTCTCGTTCTGACCGCACTTCTCGTCCTGTGGGAACGCGCCACGCCGAAGGGCAGCCCGGCCGCCTTCATGTTCGGATCGCCGTCGGCGATCGCGGGCTTCCTGATTCAGATGGCACAGGACGGCAGCCTGTGGCGTGATGCGGCAGTCACCGGCATGGAGACGCTGCTCGGCTTCTTCATGGGCAATCTGGTCGGCACTTTGCTCGGCCTGTCGCTCTGGTATTCGCGTTTCGTGTCCCGGGTCGTCGAACCGTTCGTCATCGCACTCGGCTCGATCCCCATCATCGCGCTCGCGCCGATCGTGATCATCTGGTTCGGCACCGGACTGGTCTCGAAGGTTGCAATGTCGACCCTGTCGGTGGTGATCGTCGCGCTGGTAACGTCCTACAAGGGAGCGGTCGGCGTCGACGACGACCAGATCTATCTGATGAAGACGCTCGGTGCCTCGAAATTCCAGATCTTCCGGAAGCTCGTGATCCCGGCCTCGCTCACCGATATCTTCGCAGGGCTGAAGCTGACGGTCGGCTTCGCGTTGATCGGCGCCATCGTCGGCGAGTTCATGTCATCGTCCGAGGGGCTGGGACACGCCATCTTCAAAGCCGGATCGCTCTACATCATTCCCAAGGTCTTCGCCGCGCTTGTCGTGACGATCGTGCTCGCGCTGGTTCTCACCTGGCTGGTCGGCAAGATCGAACGGCTGCTGATGCCCTGGCGCCGACAGGCTTAGTGAAGATCGTCTGCGACTCTCATCCGCTTCGCGCGTCAACCTCATCACATCCGCAAATGTCCAGGGAGAGACCATGTCCAAGCGCATCAGCAAGGCCGGCAACATCAAATACGCGCTGTCCGGCGACGACAAGTTCGTCGCAAGCGTCGAGCCCGGCGAAACCTTCGTGGTGGAATGCGCCATCAATGCCAATGACGGCACCATCCGTCATCTCGGACAGCAATTGACCGAGGCGGACGTGACGATGCCCTTCGTCAACGGTGCCACCGGACCGATCGAGGTGCGCGGCGCAAAGCCGGGCGACATGCTGCGTCTCGATGTCCTGAACATGGAGCTCGACAAACTCGGCTTCACGGCGCTCTGGCCGGGCATTGGCATGTTTCCCGATTGGGTCAGGCGCAAGGAATTCGGCATCCAGACACGCGTCGTCGAAGTCAAGGACGGCCACGTGCATTGGAACGAGCATCTCCGCCTGCCGGTCAAGCCGATGATCGGCGTGGCCGGTGTCGCCCCGGTGCACGGAGCGGTTCTCACCGTCGACAACGGGACGCATGGCGGCAACATGGACGTCCAGGAAATCACCACGGGCAACAGCATCTTCTTCCGCGTCAACAAGGACGGCGCGCATCTCTTTCTGGGGGACTGTCACGCCATCCAGGGCGACGGCGAATGCAACGGAATGGGCGCGATCGAGATCGCGGCCAATCTCACCGTCAAGGTCTCGCTGTCCAAGGCCCCCGCGAGGCTGAATCATCCGCGCATCGAGACCGCGACCCACATCTGCACGCTGGGATGCGCTCGCCCGCTCGAAGACGCGATGCGGATCGCGTTCGAGGAGATGGTCTATTGGATGGAGGACGACTGGAAGATTCCAGCGCCCGAAGGCTACATGCTGCTCGGCCAGATCGCAGAAGCCCGCTGCACGCAGGTGGTCAATCCAAAGTACACGTATATCTGCAAGGTGGAGAGGAGCTTGCTGGATCGGTACTACGGATAAGGCGCGCTCCTGCCGCAAGCGACTGCGCGGTCCCTCCCCGAAGCGGTCGGCCTATCGCATACTACAGCGTAATTGCCTGTGGCCATCCTTCGGGACGCCCGCCGGAGGCGGGCGTCTCGAAGGACGAGGCGGGCGCGCAGCTCGCGCAAAGCAACATATGCGATCGGCCCGCCGACGGGCCGCAGCGGCCGGTTAACGAGCATCGGCGCCAGGACAATGGCGAGCATCGACCGTCACCTTGACGCTGACTGCAAACCAGGCAGGATCGAAGCAAAACGCATGGGCGATTACGTCTCTCGATGCTTTGAGGATTCCAATGGACCGCGATTTCATGACGCATTTCGACGGGAAGGTCAGTCGCAAACAGTTCGGGCTGGGCCTGCTTGCATCCGGCATCGGCGCCACGCTGGCAGCTTCGACGAACCTCGTCGCGGCGCAGGACAGCAAGCCAGCGACCAGCGTCGCGACCACCCCGTCGGCCGCCGGCCAGGAGACCTACTTCTTCAAGAACTCGGCGTTCGAGTTCGTGCTTCTGGCGACGCTCGGGCGCGCCTATTTCATGGGCGGCAATGTCGGCAAGGTGCTCTGGGTGATCAAGCGGATCGAGGACGGCAATTACCAGAGCGCTTACGATGCGCTGGTCGCTGCCGGCGATGAGTCCAGGAGCCTTGCCGAGAGTTCTCTGAGCCGCGGGCATCGCGAAAGTGCGCGGCAAGCCTATCTCTGGGCAACGAACTTCTACGACAGCGCAGTTTATTTCGCCGACGGCTCAGGCGACCCGACGCGCGCGGCCAAGACCTGGCAGATGATGGACGAGTGCTGGCTCAAGGCAATCGGATTATTCACCCCGGCGATCGAGCAAGTCAGCATTCCCTACGAAGGAACGATGCTGCGGGGCTTCCATTTCCGAGGGAGTGGCCGGGCCGAAAAACGACCGCTTCTGATCCTCAACAACGGCAGCGATGGTTCGGCCCTTGATATGTGGATGATGGGCGCAGCTGGCGGCACGTTGCGCGGTTACGACTGCCTCACCTTCGACGGACCCGGCCAGGGCTATGCGTTGTGGAAGCAGGGCCTGTTCTTCCGGCCTGACTGGGAGAAGGTGATCACGCCCGTGGTGGATTTCGCGCTGACGCTCGGCGGTATCGACCCGAGCCGTATCGCTCTGCAGGGTATCAGCCAAGGCGGCTATTGGGTGCCACGCGCCGTCGCCTTCGAGAAACGCATCGCTGCGGCCATCGCCGACCCGGGCGTGGTGGACGTCTCGACCTCGTGGATGGCGACCCTCCCGCCGCCGATGATCAAAATGCTCGAGGCTGGCCAGAAAGAACAGTTCGACAATGTCATGAACAGCGCCATGCCGCAGCGAGCCAAGAACGAACTCGCCTTCCGCATGCGCCCCTATGGCACGACGTCCTATTATGAGGCCTTCAAGGCGGCCATGGACTATAATCTGACCGCCATCGCCGGGAAAATCACCTGCCCGGTGCTGATCACCGAGCCGGAGAATGAAGCCTTTTGGCCCGGTCAATCGAAGCAGCTCTACGGCCTTTTGACCGCGCCCAAGACCCTCGTCTCATTCCTCGCCTCGGAGGGCGCGGATCTGCATTGCGAGCCCAAGGCCTTTGGGCTCCGCGATCTCAGGGTGTTCGATTGGCTGGACGAAACGCTGAGCCGAACTTGAACCTGGAGGTTGTCGGCACCTTTTTGCTCAATCGGATGGCCGCCGTCCGCGTTGCGGTGGAAGGGCCGACATCTCGGCAATCTCGCTAAGCCATTGATCCCGCCAGGGCCGGCTGCTGCGCATAAGTTGTTTTCGCGTTTTCGTTTCAACGGCCGATTTGTCACGGTGACGCCACCGCGCGCGGGGACGAGAATCAGCCGGGGTGACCCGCGGCCGTCTCGTACCGAGCCTCGCGCGCCGTCCCGTTTTTTATCCATCCATTTTTTCAAGGAGGCCCACCATGCAGGTTTACAATGTGGTGAAGTTCAGGGTGAAGCCCGGTGCGGAAGCCGCCTTCCTCGACGCGCACCGGGACGGGAAGGCCAGATGGCCGGGCCTGGAGCATGGCGTCATCATCAAGACCGGCGAGCAGAGCTTCTGCCTCATCGGCACCTGGTCCAGCCAGGAGGCAATGGTCGCGGCGCGCGCCGCGATGATCGAGACGCTCGACAGTTTCAGGTCCGTGCTCGAGGACCAGGGCAACGGCCGCGGCGTCACGGATGCCGTGTCGGGCGAGGTCGTGCTGGCGCTGTAGCAGGCGAGCGGCCCGCGATGGTGAAACCCATCATGCCTCGCCACAGGGGGAGGGGTTGATGGGTTCGCTGGCGCTCTGCCGATCTGCGAGTTCAAGGCAACAAGCGTGCGCGGCGCTGCCGACGATATTATTGGCTTGCCGCCGCCGCCGTCGCCACATATTTCCCGTAGAATTCGGCGACCCGCCCGCGCCACATGCCGACGAACGCCTCTGACGTCACGTTGTCGACCGATTTCCAGCTGCGCTTGAAGGCCGGAAGTGCATTGCCCCAGATCGCGCGCTTGCACCACCTCTCACCCTTCTCCTTGCCTTCGCTGCTGGCGCACATCGATTTCCAGGCGAGGCGCGCGGGCTTGCTGATGTGCTCTGCGGCGCCTTCCCAGCCCTGCTGATGGATCAGGTAGAGATCGCTCATATCCGGCTTGCGGCGGGTGATCCATTGGAACAGGACGCCTTCGGTGATCATCTTGTAGGCGGCCGCGACGGCATTGTCCCGCGGACTGCGAATCTCCCCGAAGCCGAATTTTCCGAACTCGTAATAGCTCAGCTGGAACAGCCCGATATACGACCCGGTGCGTTGATTGGGGTTGAAACCGGATTCGATCTTGGCAACCGCCATCATGAAATTGACATCGAGGCCGAACGCGTCGGCGGCGCGCTTGATCTCCTCGGTCGGCGTTCCCAGCGGAATGTCCTTGAACGCACGCAAGACGATCTCCGCCGGCTTCTCGGCGGGCGGCAGTTCGGACCAGACGTAATAGACCAGATGACGGAAATCCTGCGTCGATGCCGCCTTCGGAGCACCGCTCGACGCATCGCGTTCCGGCGGCAGCGAGTGGACGACATCCTGCCCCAACGACGCTAATTTCGGGGCGACCGGTTTATCGACGATCTCGGCGTCGGTGTGTGGCGGCACGGCACCTGCTGACGTCACCGCACCAAGCTCTGCTCCTTCCGCCCGAAGCGCTGCCGCAAGTCTGGTGGATGCCTCTGCGTACATGGCCGGCGTCACCAGGTTCGCGGGAGCCGACATGCGCGCCGCAGCCGGTATGCTCGCTGTCGCTTCCGACATGAGATCCGGCATCGTCGCGGCCGGTCTGTTAGCGGCGGTCAGAAACAGTCCCGCGGATGCGAGAACAGCCACGATGCAGCTGGTCTGCCAGGCCTTCATTGCCCGAAGTCCAATGATGGCTTCTGTACGAAGGCTGTTGGCATGGTCCTGCGGCCCCGTGGGTGAGTACTCTTTGTAGAATCTTAAGGTTTAAATGTGGTGAACGAGAGCTTTTTGCCTCGCAACCCGATGTGTCCCCTTTGGGGCGCGTGCGGGCTCCTGGCGGAAGACGCTCATGGGGTCGGCTATAGGTCAAAGGCCGCCTTGTCCCGTTCACATGCTCTGTTCAGGTCATCTACGGAAAGCGGGCGTTGCGGCGCTTCGGGCTGGCGACAGTCAAGGGCCAGAAGCGGTCGTGATACGTTGCTGTCGGCGTTGCCATGGCGGTGGTTAAAGCCGTAGGTCCGTATTTGTCATTCCGGCGCGTAAATTTTCGAGGAACCGGTCAACTTGTTCTCGGCTCTCCAGCCGCAACTTGGTGCCGGAGAAATCGTTGAACATCTTGGAATGGCCAGCAAACGAGGATGGTGTCTGCCGAGACCAATAGGCTTCCGCCCACTTCATCAGTTCTGCTGCATCCTGACTTGTTGCTCCCCGCCGCAGGCCGCGGGCGAGCAGCCCGGCACGGCAAACGCTCCACGGGAGATCGAGCCAAACGAGAGAGGTGGCTTTGGGAAGGGCCACTTCTGCCAGCCATCCAAATACACCTTCGATAATCCAGCGCGGCTGGTCAGAAATATCCAGGACCATCTTTCGCGTGACGTCTTCATTGCGCTTAAGGCCATAGCTGCCCTCTTCCCAGTGCAGAAGGTCGAGATCAATCGCAGGTATTTGAGCAAGGTCGGCGACGGCTTCGGCCAACGTGCTCTTACCAGAGCCACTGTTTCCAATAACCACCGTGCGTTCGGTCAGAAGTTCGTTCATTCAAGCCATCGATGGTCGGTTCTCGCTTCGATGACGGATAGCATCTCGTTTGCCCAAAATCGACATTGCCGTGCGAAGACCGCAATAGGGCGCGATGTCCGTTCCGGGTCAAGATGCGAAGAACTCAACCTGAGCAAATCTGGTTCGCAATGCCTCACTGAGCGGACCTCAATGGGCTGCGCCGCTACTTCGCTGATGGGCCAACAGGGGACATTGAGCCGTTCCCGACAATCTAAGCTGCTGCTATAATTCCGGTCGGCCAGAAGTCCCGGCAAGCGTGGGGGGTCGTCATGCAGCCAGACACCCGATACGCCAAGAGCGGCGACGTTCACATCGCCTATCAGGTGTTCGGCGAGGGCGCGCTCAACGTTGTCTTCGCTCCACCGGCCTTTACTAACGTCGAGCACTGGTGGGACGAACCGGAGGTGAGCCGTTGGCTGCTGCGCTTGGCGAGTTACGCCCGGGTGGTGATGTTCGACAAGCGCGGTACGGGCTTGTCGGATCGGGTCGCTGATTCCCTGGGCCTAGACCAGCGAATGGACGACCTGCGGGCGGTCATGGACGCCACCGGCATGGAACAGGCGGCGCTTCTCGGCATTTCTGAAGGCGGCACGATGTCGGCGCTGTTCGCCGCGACCTATCCCAGTCGCTGCCGCGCGCTGGTGCTCTGCAACGCCTATCCGGCATCGAGATTTGCTCAGTCGACGCTGGAGCAAGCTCTCGACTATATCGAGCGCGACTGGGGCAGCGGCGGCAGCGTGGCAATGTATGCGCCCTCCCGCATGACCGACTCGGCGTTCAAACGCTGGTGGGGCAAGAACGAGCGGGTATCCAATAGCCCCGCTGGCGTTGCCGCGTACGCGCGCATGAACCACCTGATTGACATAAGCGACATCATCCCGACGATCCGGGTCCCGACCCTCGTCATCAACCGGACGGAAGACAGGGTCGTCAGCGTCGAGGGCGGCCGGTTTCTCGCCAAGCAAATTCCAGGCTCGCGCCATCTCGAATTCCCTGGGGTCGACCACCTTCCCTTCGTCGGCGACAATGCCGGCGATATCGCCGATGCGATAGAGGAGTTCCTGACCGGCTCGCGTCCGCCCGTTGCGGTCGACCGCGTGCTTGCCACGGTGCTCTTCACCGACATCGTCGGCTCGACCGAGAAAGCCGCCGCACTCGGAGACCATCGCTGGCGCGACCTCCTAGACATTCATCACACTGCGATACGGCGCACCCTTTCACGTTTCCGCGGCCACGAAATCAAGACGATCGGCGATGGCGTTCTTGCTACTTTCGACGGTCCCGCACGCGCCGTGCGCTGCGCTTGCGCCATCGCCGACGAAATCAGGCCGTTGGGCATTGAAGTCCGTGCCGGGCTTCACACCGGCGAGTGCGAAGTGATCGGCAATGATATCGGCGGCATTGCCGTTCACATCGGAGCGCGCGTGGCGGCGCTCGCCGGCGCGAGCGAGGTGTTGGTATCGAGCACGGTCAGGGACCTGGTGGCGGGTTCCGGCTTGCGTTTTGGTGATCGCGGCAATCATTCGCTCAAGGGTATCCCGGGAGATTGGCGCATCTTTGCAGTCGAACGGTGAATGCGCCGCTCTAACCAATTCTGGATTGACACTCCTCGGCTTCTTTCTCTCTCGCCAAATGTCTCTTGTGGGTCGAAAGCGGCCCTGAGCCGGCATCGCCGTAAAGGTCAGCTACGGGCCATCACCGGACATTCACCCTGTTCGGCATCTCCTGTAGTCTATTGCGACTTCAGGTAGCAAATTCGCGAATAAAGCCTTGAGGTTAGCATGACGCTAAAACCGTCTGTCATGTCCGATGTACCGGCTGATATCACCTCGGTGAAAAAAGCCATCGGTCCCAAGTTGGCCGAGCAGTATTGTGAAAATCCCAAGGTGGCCAAATACGCGTTCGTGCTCAAATTTCCCGATGGCGTCATTACCGGGCGCGCGGTTTCCCACGCGCTAAGGAAAATACCAGCTCCGCGCGGTCCTACCTTGCTCGCTGGTGTGAACTTCACGGTAGAGGCAATGGGGCTCGCCAAGGCAGAGAGCTGTGACGTGATTGCCGTTCACGAGTTCTTTTGGACCGACGCGTCGTACGCCGATAGGGTTAGCGACCGACCGCTGAGGGGCTAAAGATGCGGAGGCCTCGCTGGTACCCGACGCGCACTGACATTCTCGCCATCTTATTTGCTCTGATCGCGGTCTGCCTCTTCGCTTTCGTTGTCGTTCGGTTTCCGCTCTTCCGGCAGGCAACCGGCTTCGGACCGGATTGGGATTGCAACTCAATGCCCAAAGGTGACCCGATCTGCACCAAGAAGATGAGCCGTTAAAACTCCTCGGAACATTGACGAATGCATTAGCCGCTCCAACGCGCAGCTTCCGGTTTGGGTCAAAAGGCGAAGAACTCAGGTTGAGCAAATCTGGTCCGCTCTGGCGCAACGAGCGGCCTTCGGACCGTCGCGGCGCAACGTCGCCAATGGGCCATTTCCGGACGTCAAATCATTGCTTCTTTTCTCGCTCGGCAAGCCGCCCCATCGAGAAAAACTTCTCCTCATGTGCAGCAATGGCCTCCTCAACAGTCTCGAACCATTCACTGCGTTCGATCGGCTCGACTTCGATAAAAAGCTCAGCAAATTGGCGATCGAAGCCGGAGCGTGCGTCGCGCGCTATCGGCAGAGTATAGAAGTCGGCGCTCTGGACGCAAAAAAGATGCGACGCAAGGTCCTCAAAGCATCGGAAGTGCACCGCTCTTTCAGCGTCAATTCGCTTCCAGATAGATAGTTCTCTATACATCGGCGCTCACCACTCCTACGCTTCCACTCGACCAGACTGATCAGGAACAAAATGACTAACCTTGGCATGCCTATCGAGAGCTTTATCATAGAGCGCTTAGACGCGGGCGGCTGGCGCATTACAGAGCGTCGCGCTGATCTCACGGACATCCCTGTTGCCGACTTTGTGTCACTCCGTGACGCGGAAGAATGGGTACGGTGGAAGCGGGGCGTTCCGAAGCCCAACCCTTACGCTGTCGAATAGGCCAATAGGCGCAGCTTCCGGTTTGGGTCAATCGCGTCGGTTTGGCGCTCGGTTGCAAACTTCCGGTCTGCCCCTATGAACCGACATTTGGCTACACCACGTCAACGGAAGCGATGGGCCAGAAGCAGACTTAATGGTCTGCAAACCCTAATCGTCAGAGGGTTGCCAGCTAAGAGCGTACTCGTGCTACTTTAGCGGGCATGTCGCCTTTCAGCATTCGTTCCACAATTCTCAGTCGTCCGCCCTTCGAAGACGAAAGCCGCAGAGCAAGTTAGGCGCGAGAGCGTACGTACCCCAAGGAACAGGGATGAATGTTTCAGAGGAAGTCCGAGTGCGAGGCTTTGCGGTTGCTGGAATTGTATGTCTCGCCCTGATTTTCTTGCTGAGGAGTCTCGATCCAACCGAGTTCGTAAAAAGGATCATTCCTCCGCTTGTTCTGCTTTTCGTGTTCCTTTGGCTGTTCGGGCTATATTGCACCCATCGGTATTGGAAAGATTTTAGACAAGATGAAGTGCGGCGCGGCGGATCGGAGGAAACCGCTCGCGCAAAATGGCATAAACTGCACCAGCCCCCGGGCTAGATGCTGGTGGGCCGCAATTAGGGACGCCGCTAAGGGAGTCTGGCATGCTGCACTCTAAATTGACCTTTCTTGTCGGTGCCTGTGTAGCATGTGTTGCATTGACGCTTTCGCACCATTCGGCGTGGTCAGAGCAATGGACCGCGGTACTGGATCGATACGAGCGTCTATTGCAGCCGCCTCAGCCGAACACTGCGGAGCAGCAATATGATTGGTCCCTCCGGCCCCTCTTTGTCGGGGCTGATGCTGATGGCGATGAACAACTCACGCAGCGGGACGTCGATCTACACGCGTTGATGGAAGAAGGACAGGCAAGGGGCCAGTCGCTCATGCTTATGCGCTGGGATTTAGATTGCGATGGTTTCATCAAAGATGATGAAATCCGCCGCGGGGCGCGTTACGAGTTCAGATCCATGTTGAACATGCAGCCTGGTAAAAATGCGGAGGATCAAGCGTCATCAGATCGGAATGCTTCGAAGATGATCGAGGCAAAGGTACAACAACTACTTGCTCTCGACTCGGATAAGGATGGCAAGATCAGCTTCTCGGAGGCGACGAAATCTATAGATCGTCGAAGGCTAGGCGGCGGCTTGTCTGTCCGTGTCCGCAAGTTTTTGGAAACCAACGCTGTGTCGAGAGACACCGTATCGTGGGCTGAATTCGAAGCCATTGGGAATGCTCTCTTTCGCCAGATTGACGTTGATAAGGATGGGGTCATCTCGCAGCATGAATTCTCTGACTACCGCGCCCGTTGAACGCGCGGGAAGCGAGATGCCGCCTCAGAGAACGTAAAGGTCATTCCAGGCGGCTGGATCGGTCGATTGGAGCGCGCACATACCGGCCGATGCATCGTAACCGGCACTCGACTCGGCTAACCGAAGGAACAGAATCAAGTCGTCAGGAAAACCCAATCGAACAACCGGCAAGTCACGGCGGAGCACGAAGGATGGTTCCACTTCCTCGTAGGGTCATAGGCGGCACTCGGCGTCTCCACGATGCTATCCGCTCAGCCCTCGGAAGCGGACGGTGCGAGGCCAAGAGCGGACTTGCAATCGCCAAGGCGCAGTTCGCAGATGGGCCAATTGCGGACGCCACGACTAGGTGCACCCATCAGCGAGAAGCAGACGGCCGGTTGTCGTGGCATGACGAATTGCGAAAAGTTGCTGCGCCTCGGGATCGTTCAACAACGCTTCGGCATCTGCACGACTAGGAAACTCGATAATGACGAGTCTCTCATGCCTCCATTCGCCTTCGAGCGGTGTTGGCTCGACGCCCTGAACGATATACTTACCTTGATGTCTCGCAATGATCGCGGGGATTGACTCGATATACGTTTTGAACCGCCCGTAGTCATGCACAGTGATGTCGAGGACGAAATAAGCCTTCACTTGTAAAGCTCCTGCAGCACCCGTCTTGAGTTGGTCATGGCCTATCAATTAGTTGGCCGTCTCACGTCCGCAATGGGTCAAAACGCGAAGAACTCAGGTTGAGCAAATCTGGTCCGCTCTGGCGCAACGAGCGGCCTTCGGACCGTCGCGGCGCAACGTCGCCAATGGGCCAAAATCCGAAGAACTAAGGTTTAGCAAATCTGGTCCGCTCTGCCGCGATGAGCGGACCTCCGCCAGACCCCACACAACTTCGTAGATGGGTCACCAGCGGCGAGCACCTTAAGCGCCGTGCAGCTGGCAAAGCCAGCAGCGGGTATCGCAGGCTTTTGCTGGACTGCAAGGTGATCATGCGATCAGGAGCGCCATCCCCTGCAGTGCGTCGATCCGCGGAGCGGATTGCGCGCGTGACGCGGTCGTGAGCCCGACGACGCTGGCACTGAGCAACGGAAGGGGCGCCCTGACCCGGTCCTTCCGATGCTGCCATTCTGCTCCTGATTTGCCCGACGGCGCAGTGTATTCGTAAAATCAGCAATGCGCAGCGGTCGTTCGACGAGATCGCGCTCGATCGGGCAGGGCGTGGCGAGGACCAGGTACGGTTAGCCCTCGATCACCCACGTTCCGCGATGGTGGCATCATACGCCTGTTTTGCCCGACGATCAAGCAAATTTCGTAAAAACGGAAATTGACCGTTTCTCGGGGGAGATCGTGCCTCGATTTGCGCTCGGCGACCGCGCCGATCTCATCGCGTCCGCAAGCCGTTGATCTTGCTGCCCCCGGCTACTGTGCATGGGGTTGTTTTCGAACTTTTGTTTTGGAAGGTGCGAAAGCGCCGCCGAACCGGGCTAAACCCGGCTCTCGCGCGCTACTTCATCACCCGCAGGCCCTTGGTCGCGAACCGCTGCGTCTTGCCGCCAGGACGGACCGGTCGCCGCGTGCCGGCGGCCTTGCCGGTGCCGGGCGGCTGGTGTGCGGGGACGAGCTGGTGCGGCTGCGAGCCGATCAGGTCGCGGCGGCCCATCTCGATCAGGGCCTCGCGCAGCACCGGCCAGTTGTCGGGGTCGTGATAGCGCAGGAACGCCTTGTGCAGGCGGCGCTGGCGCAGGCCCTTGATCGCCTCGACCTTGTCGCTGCCGCCGTGGCGCACGCCGCGCAGCGGATTGACTCCGGTGTGGTACATCGCGGTTGCGGTCGCCATCGGCGAGGGCAGGAAGGTCTGCACCTGGTCGGCGCGGTAGCGGTTCTTCTTCAGCCACAGCGCGAGGTTCATCATGTCCTCGTCGGTCGTGCCCGGATGCGCCGCGATGAAATAGGGGATCAGATAATATTTCTTGCCGGCTCGCTCGGCCGCTTCGTCGAACATCCGCTTGAACTTGTCGTAGGCGCCGATGCCCGGCTTCATCATCTTGTCGAGCGGACCGCGCTCGGTATGTTCAGGGGCGATCTTGAGGTAGCCGCCGACGTGATGGGTGACGAGCTCCTTGATGTATTCGGGGCTCTCCACCGCGAGGTCGTAGCGCACGCCGGAGGCGACCATCACCTTCTTGATGCCCTTGGTCTCGCGCACCTTGCGATAGAGCCGGATCAAATCGTCATGCGAGGTGTTGAGATTCGGGCAGATCTCGGGGAAGACGCAGGACGGCCGCCGGCATGCCGCCTCGACCTTCGGGTCCTTGCACGCCATCCGGTACATGTTGGCGGTGGGGCCGCCGATGTCGGAGATGACGCCGGTGAAGCCCGGCGTCTTGTCGCGGATCTTCTCGATCTCGCGCAGGATCGAGCCTTCCGAGCGGTTCTGGATGATGCGGCCCTCATGCTCGGTGATCGAGCAGAAGGTGCAGCCGCCAAAGCAGCCGCGCATGATCGTGACCGAGAACTTGATCATGTCCCAGGCCGGGATCCTGGCATCGCCATAGGACGGATGCGGTGCGCGCGCGTAAGGAAGGTCGTAGACCGCGTCCATCTCCTCGCTGGTCAGCGGGATCGGCGGCGGGTTGAGCCAGAGATCGCGGTCGCCATGACGCTGGACCAGCGGCCGCGCATTGCCGGGATTGCTCTCCCGGTGCAGCACGCGCGAGGCGCGGGCATAGGCTTCCTTGTCGTGCTCGACCTGCTCCAGCGCCGGCAGGCGGATCACGGTCGGCCCGCGTTGACGCGATGCGCCCTCGTCGGCGGAATCGAGATCGTCGGCGTGCAGCTCCGTGTAATCGGCAGGGACCTTGCGGAACAGTGCGACGCCCCTGATGTCGTCGAGCTCGCGCGGCGCTTCGCCGGCGGCGAGCCGCTGTGCCACCTCGACGACGGCGCGCTCGGCGTTGCCGTAGAGCAGCAGGTCGGCCTTGGCGTCGGCCAGCACCGAGCGGCGCACCTTGTCTGACCAGTAGTCGTAATGCGCGATCCGGCGCAGCGACGCCTCGATGCCGCCGAGCACGATCGGTACGTCCTTGAACGCCTCGCGGCAGCGCTGGGCGTAAACGATGGTGCAGCGGTCCGGCCGCCTGCCGCCTTCGCCGCCGGCCGTATAGGCGTCGTCGCTGCGGATGCGGCGGTCCGCGGTGTAGCGGTTCACCATGGAGTCCATGTTGCCGCCGGTGACGCCGAAGAACACCTTTGGCTTGCCGAGCGCCTTGAAGGGCTCGGCCGAGTGCCAGTCCGGCTGGGCGATGATGCCGACCCGAAAGCCCTGCGCCTCCAGAAGCCGGCCGATGATCGCCATGCCGAAGCTCGGATGGTCGACATAGGCGTCCCCGGTCACCAGCACGATGTCGCAGGCGTCCCAGCCGAGCGCATCCATCTCGGCGCGGCTCATCGGCAGGAACGGCGCCGGCTTGCGCGGTTGCGCCCGGGCCATCAGCGGCTTTTCGGCGGTGATCATCTGGATGTCCATGGCGCCTACGCATAGGACTCCGGGCGGGCGAATTCAACCGATCGGTGTGCCGCCACCGCCGATTGTAGTGACCGGAGGTTCCATCCTCACAAGGGCGCCGATCGGATCCCGGCCATAGGAACCAACCGCGCCCGCGAACATTCTGTTGAGGGTTCGGCGCGGGCCCGCGTCGCGCGCGTCTGCATCATTCAGGCGTCCGCTGACGTCGCCTCTGGCGATGGGGGAGTTGTGAGCACGGTCATAGAGAACTTGCTGTTGCGGAAGCAGAAGCTCGTCGAACAGCTCGAAAAGGCGCCATCGGTCGAGGACCGCGATAGAATCGAGCACCAGCTCGAGCAGATCAACACCGCGCTGGATTTTCTGGACAGGCCGGAAGCGAAGGAAGAGCGGTAGACGCGCTCAATCCACCTTGAGCGCTTTCGCGTAGACGATTCCCGAATTGGTGATGTGCGTCGTCATCAGGCCGTCGAAGGCGGCGAACTCGCCGCGTCCGAACAAATCGAGCAGCTCGCGATGCTCGTCGAACGACGTGCGGGTGCGCACGTCGATCGGCGAGGTCAGATTGGTGCGGAGCGCGGCGACGCGGCCGGAGACGAGCTGATAGGATTCGGCGAGGTAGCGGTTGCCGCAATGGGCGAACAGCGCCTCGTGAAAAGCTGTGTCGGCGCGGCCATAGGCGATGTTGTCCTTCGCCGTGATCGCCGGCTCCATTGCCGCGATCGCCGCGCTCATGGCCGCAATCGCACTGTTGCGATCGTGGCGGAAGGCGAGCTCGGCCGCCTTGGGCTCCAGCGCAATGCGGAAGGTGCAGAGCGCATCGATGTCCTCGGCGCTCGGCGTGAACACGAAGCTGCCGACCTGCGGCCGGATCACGACGAGGCCTTGCGCCTGCAACTGGCCCATCGCCTCGCGCACCGGCGTGCGGCTGACGCCGAAGGAATTCGCCACCATCTCCTCGGAGATGGCCGCTCCAAGCGCGAAATCGCCGTCGATGATCGCCTGTCGCAGCCGCTGCATCACCCGCTGCGACAGCGATTTCGGCGTATCGAGCTTGAGCGATCGCATGGCGCGCTCAGATCACCTTGCCGGGATTGAGCAGGTGATCGGGATCGAGCGCCGCCTTCAGCGTCCGCATCAGCGCGATCTCGGCCTCGCTCCTGGCATGACCCAGCCACAGCTTCTTCAAGGTGCCGATGCCGTGCTCGGCGGAAACGCTGCCGCCCATGTCGCGGACGAGACCGTAGATGATCGCGTCCATCTCCTCCTTCGGCTGCTGCGCGACCGAGAGGCCGGCGACCCAGGAGACGAGATGCAGATTGCCATCGCCGATATGGCCGTAATAGACGCTCTCGCAGCCCTTGATGCCGGAGGCCAGCGCAGCCTTGCAGCGCGTGGCGAACTCGTCCATTCGCGCCACCGCAAGGCCGATGTCGTAGGAGATGTGCGGCCCCAGCACCTGGCCGAACTCGGCGCAGATATCGCGCACGCGCCAGAAGGCCTGCGTCTGCGCCAGCGACTGCGCCACGGCGGCGTCGGCGAGCAGCCCACGTTCCATCAGCTCCTCGAGCCAGGTCTGGAAACGCGGTGCGTCCAGGCTCTCATCGGTGCCCTGTGCCTCGACCAGCACGTAAAGGCCGTGGCTTGCCGCGACCGGCGGCTTCACGCCGGCGCGATTCGTGATCACGTCCCAATAATCCGGCCACATCACCTCGAACGCGGACAGCAGCGGGCCGAGCCCTGAGCGCGCGGCGTCGAGCAGCGCAATCACCGCGGCATAATCCTTCAACGCGCAAAGCGTAGCCATGGTCGAGCGCGGCTTCGGAAACAGCTTGAGCACCACGCGGGTGATGATGCCGAGCGTGCCTTCCGAGCCGATGAACAGATGCTTCAGATCGTAGCCGGCATTGTTCTTCATCAGCTTGTTGAGGCTGGTGATGATGGTGCCGTCGGGCAGCACGACCTCGAGACCAAGCACCAGCTCGCGCGTCATGCCGTAGCGGATCACGCGGTTGCCGCCGGCATTGGTCGAGAGATTGCCGCCGATCGCACAGGAGCCGCGCGAGCCGAGATCGAGCGGAAAGAAGAAGCCGGCTTCATCGGCCGCCTTCTGGATCGTCTCCAGCGGCGTGCCCGCCTTCACCGTCATCGTCATCGAGGCGCGATCGATCTCCTCGATGCCGGTCATGCGCTCCAGCGAGATCGTTACCCAGCCGGCTTCGGGCGAGGCACCGCGGCACAGCCCGGTCAATCCGCCCTGCGGCACGAAGGGAAGCCGCGCCTGCCGGCAGGTCGCAATCGTATCGGCCACGCCTTTCGCATCGAGCGGCCGGATCACCGCGAGCGGCGTTTGCGGCAGGCTCGCGCTCCAGTCGTTGCAATTGCGGGCGGGCACCTCGCTGCCGGTCAGCACCGCGGCCGCGCCGAGCCTGTCGCGCAACGCGCCGAGCAGCTGGTCGGGCCGTCCGGCGGGGGTCACCATGTCCATGCGAGACCTCCTCAATATTTTCGGTGCGCCCATGGCGCCGGGATTTGCATCCACCTTGTATGTAAGGTACAAAGCGGAAAGTAAAGCAAAAACAGGATCCCGGTAAGCCCGGAAGATCGTTGGAGATCAGCGGCTTAGTTCGGGGCGGCAGCAACGGGTGGTGTGATGACGGAGGCAATTCGCGGGTTCTGGGTAGCGTCGGCGACGCCGCTGACGGCCGATGGCAACGTGGATCACGCCCGACTCGCCGCCCACGCCAAGCAACTCTTCGGCAAGGGCGTCGACGGCGTCGTCCTGTTCGGCACCACCGGCGAAGGCACCTCGTTCAATGCCAGCGAACGCGTCGCGACGATGGAAGCCGTGCTCAAGGCCGGCATCGCGCCGGAACGCATCGGAATCGGCGGCGGCTTCCCCGCCATCACCGACAGCATCGCGCTGACGCGCGCCGTGCTCGGCCTCGGCCTGCGCCACGTGCTGCTGCTGCCGCCCTATTTCGACCGCAGCGTCACGCCCGAAGGCATCGAGGATGCCTTCGCCGCGATCATCGATGGTGTCGCCGACGAACGGCTGCGCGCCTCGCTCTATCACATCCCGCAGGTGTCGGGCGTCGCGATCCCGACGACGGTCGCCGCGAACTTGCGGAAGCGCTACGGCAAGCAGGTCGCCGGCTTGAAAGACTCCAGCGGCGACTTCAAGCAGTTCCAGGCATTCCGCGCGGCCGCGCCCGAGCTCGCCATCACCGTCGGCAATGAGCCCGACATCGCCCGCGCGATCGCCGCGGGCGGCGCCGGCACCATTTGCGGCATGGCCAATATCGTGCCGGAGCTGGTCAAGGGCATGATTGACGGCAGGGATGTCGAGGCGCGCATGCAGGCAGCGGCAGATGCCGTGGTGAAGACGCCGTCCCTGGTCGCGACGTTGAAGGCCATCCTTGCGGCTCAGACGGGCGATACAGGCTGGCTGCGCGTGCGCCCCCCGCTCCGCGCGTTGTCCGACGGCACCGCGCTCAAGCGGAAGCTCGACGCGTTGATGGCGCCTGCCATCGCGTGAGCGCGCGCAAGATCGCGACGCGCCGCTGCGAATTCGCGTGCTGCGTGCCGCGCGCGGCGAGACGGCCATTAGAGATTGCCGTTCAGCGCGATCCTTTCTTAGAACCATTCAATACTAGAGCGATTCAAGTCCGCTTACGGTTCCGCTCGCGCTCCGCGCCTGTTAGACGCGCGAGCTTCAATGCTGCGTCTGACTTGGAAGTGAATCGAACGTGCGTGCTCATCCGGATGGCCGCGACAGCGGCCATCAAACTCGTGCCGGCAAGAGCCGTGCCGGTCTTCTCATCGGAGCGGCCGTGCTGCTCGCTGAATGTCCCTCGAACATGATGACCGCGCAGGCGCAATCGGCACTGCCGCCGGTGACGGTGGAAGCGCCGGCGCAGCGGCCGAAGCCGGCGCGGGCATCGGACCAGTCTTCACGCCGCACGCAAGCCGCTGCACGCCAGCGCAGTCGCACTGCCACGTCCGCTCCTGCGGTGCCGACGCTCTCGGAGCGCGCCGCTGCGGAGGCCGCCGCCCAGCAAGCCGCAAAGCTCGGATACCGCGCGATGCCGAGCGCGACCACGCTGCGCAACGGCGCCTCGCCGCTCGACACCTCGCAGGCCGTCAATGTGGTGCCCGAGCAGGTACTGAAGGATCAGCTGCCGCGCAATATCGATGATGCTCTCGCCAATGTCTCGGGCATCACCCAGACCAACACCCTCGCCGGCACCCAGGACGCCGTGATCCGGCGCGGCTTCGGCGACAACCGCGACGGCTCGATCATGCGCAATGGCATGCCGCTGGTGCAGGGCCGCAGCCTCAATCCCGCCGTGGAAAGCGTCGAGGTGCTGAAGGGGCCGGCCTCGCTGCTCTACGGCATCATGGACCCCGGCGGCATCGTCAACACCATCAGCAAGCGACCCGAGCTGTATCAGCACGGTTCGGTCACGCTGCTCGGCTCGACCTACGCGAACAATCGCAGCGGTGCCGACGGCCTGCTCGACGTCACCGGCCCGATCGGCGACCAGGGTCTTGCCTATCGCTTCATCGGATATGGCGTCAGTGAGGACTACTGGCGCAATTTCGGCCGGCACCGCGAGATGCTGGTTGCGCCGTCGCTGGCATGGTATGGAAAGGACACGACGGTCCAGCTCAACTACGAGCACCGCGAGTTCATTTATCCGTTCGACCGCGGCACGGCGTTCATCAACGGTGCGCCGCTGGCGATCCCGAAGACGCGCAGGCTCGACGAGCCCTACAACAACATGTGGGGGACGTCCGACCTGATCCAGGCCTCCGTCGAGCATCGCATCAACCAGGACTGGAAGCTCTTTGCCGGCTACAGCTACAACACCGAGACTTTCAGCGCGAACCAGCTCCGCATCACCGGCGTCAACGCGAAGACCGGCGTCGAGACGCGCAGCAATGACGGCACGCAGGGTTCGCTCAGCAACTCCAGCTATGGGACGTCCTACATCTCGGGCGGGTTCTGGCTCGGCGACATGCGCAACGAGGTACTGTTCGGCGGCGACGGCCAGTATCGCACCATCTACCGCGACAACCTGATCCGGCAGACGGCTCCATCCTTCAATGTCTACGACCCCGTGTACGGCCTGATCGGGCCGGGCACGACGGTTTCGAACAGCGACAGCGCCCAAACTGACAAGCTCGGCCAGTGGTCGCTGTTCTTCCAGGATACGCTGCACCTGACCGAGCGGTTCGCGCTGGTCGGCGGGGTGCGCTACATGGACTACGACCAGCTCGCCGGGCGCGGAAAGCCGTTCAGAGCGAACACCAACGTCTCGGCCGATGCCGTGCTCCCGCTCGGCGGAGTGATCTTCAAGCTCACCGACCAGCTTTCCCTCTATGCGAGCTACACCCAGTCGCTGAAGCCGAACTCGACCATCGCGCCGCTTAGCAATGGCGGCGGCGTCGTGCTCGGATCGAACATCGCGCCCGAGGAAGGCACGCAGTACGAAGCCGGTCTGAAGTTCGATCTCGACAAGCGCCTCTCGGGTACGCTCGCGGTTTACGATATCGAGAAGCAGAACGGGCTGGTCAGCCAGCTCAACACCGCAACCGGTCTCAACGTGTACACCGCGGCCGGCAAGGCGCGCTCGCGCGGCGTCGAACTCGACGTCACCGGCCGCCTATCCGACAACTGGAGCATGATCGGGAGCTATGGTTACACCGATGCGCGGGTGACCGAGGATCCGATATATGCCGGCAAGCAGTTGCAGAACGTGGCCATGAACACAGCCTCGCTCTATCTGGTCTACGATTTTGGCACGACGCTTCCCGGCCAGCTGAGGCTCGGCGGCGGCGCCCGCTATGTCGGCGACCGGCCCGGCGATGCGTTGAACACGTTCGTGCTGCCGTCCTATGTCGTCGCCGATGTCTTCGCGACGTATGAGACGAAGCACCTGACATTGCCGGTCATCTACCAGCTCAACGTCAAGAACCTGTTCGACACCGTCTACTACACCTCCGCCCAGAACAATCTGGGCGTCGCCATCGGCGATGCGCGACGGGTGTCGCTGTCGGCAACGGTGAAGTTCTAGCGATGACGGTGCGGATCGGGCATACGGTCAAGGCCGTCCTGTTCCAGGTCCATTCCATCGCGGGCCTCGCCCTCGCGCTGCTGGTGTCCCTGATCGCGCTGACCGGCGCGATCATGAGTTTTGAGGACGAGATCGTCGACCAACTCAACGCCGGGATCATGCAGGTCGCACCGCGTCAAATCCCGGCGCTGATGCCGGACGTGTTGGTCGCGCGGCTGAAGGCGGAGCAGGACGTCGGCAAAGTCTCGGCCGTCACGCTGTCGAGCGATCCTGCGGCAGCGGCCCATGTTCGCTTCGCGCGGGATGAAAGCGGCGGAAGGCCGGCCTCGCTCTTTGTCGATCCTTACGATGCGCGCGTGCTGGGTTCGCCGCGCGGCGAGGCGTTCTTCGCAACGGTGCGCAGGCTGCACCGTTGGCTGCTCATTCCCGGCGACGGCAAGGGTTGGGGACGCCCGATCACCGGCACGATCGCACTCGGCCTCATTGTCATGCTGGTCTCGGGCCTCGTGCTGCGCTGGCCGCGCCGGGGCGGCAGCGTGAAGATGTGGCTGAAGCCGAATCTCGGGCTCAGCGGCCGCGGACTGCATCGGTCGTTGCATGCCGTGATCGGCACCTGGGTCCTGCCGGTCTATCTGGCGATAACGCTCACCGGGCTGTATTTCTCCTTCGAATGGTACAAGGACGGCGTGACCCGGCTGCTCGCGCGTCCGCACGCCGCCGCCGCGAAGATGCAGCCTAAGATGTCCGCGAAGCCGACGCGTACGGCCAGCTCCCAGCCGGCGCCGCCGATCGGATTCGATCCGGCCTGGATGACGTTCCAGCGCGAGGAGGGCGACCGATTCTCCAAGGCGTTGCTGACTCTGCCGGCGCAGGGCACGACGATCCGCATCCGGTCGTGGGGAAAGGCGTCGTTGCTCGAGACCACGCGCGACGAATTCCGCATCGATGCCGTCACCGGGCAGGTGGTCTCCGCCGAGCGCTATGCCGACAAGACCTTCGGCGAGAAGATCATCGCGGCCATCTACGACATCCATCGCGGTGCGATCCTGGGATGGCCCGGCAAGCTCGCCTTCATGATTGCCGCCGTCTTGATGCCCTTGTTCTCGGTCACGGGAATCCTGCTCTATCTGTCGCGCCGCAAGCTGCGCCGCCCGGCGCAGCCGCCGCTCGGGCGGCTCGTTCCCGGCGAATGATAGTGATGCGCTAGCTGCCGCGCCACGCGCCGCCGATAGCTCATCCGCAGCCAGTGCAAACAACGCCTGCCGGACACAGCGGATCGGAGCGACTTGTCTGAACTCTCCACAAATGGTTCGATTGACGAAGTCCATGCGAAAGTCGGAGTGATCGATGGCGCGATCCGAGCAAGACGAAATCGAAGAGACGGCGCTGCCTGCGGTGCTGGTCAGACGCAGCGATCTGCCCGTGCCGCTCGCGCACCCTGCGCGGAGCTTTTTCGGCGGGCTCCCCAAGCTGCCCCCGAAATTTGATTGGCCGACGGCAGAGGTCATGGCCAATGAAAAGCCGGAAACGGTTGCGCTTACATTCGTAGCTCAAATTGACCTGGCTGAAGTGCCTGGGGCCGGCTGGTCGCCGCTTCCGACGCGTGGCACCCTTTATTTCTTCTGTAGTTCTGTGTTTGTTGGCGAAGGACATCCACCTTGTCGCGTACTGTATAGCCCGACGGACGGTGGCGTTTATCCCGACCGCGCGCCACCGCCAGATCTGATGCCGCTGGCAGGCACCGACGGTGATTCCCAGGTCAGATGGCTCGACCCCAACCTCGATCTTCATTCCAGGGTCGAGTTCAAGTATCCGGTCTCCTTCCGACCGTTCCGCGACTTCTACTTCCGGGAGGACGCCGTCGGAGGGGAGCTTATGGTCAAAGAATTGTGTAGGGCGCTGGGTCCGGGGGAGGCGCACGAGAATGATCTGCTTCAATTCCGAGCTGCGTCCGAATACGAGAAGGACGAGGATTGGCCCTTCAACTGGCTCCTCATCACCTATGTGGTCCGGTCGGTATTGTCGCACGTCCAGCGCGATCTGACGCGTGGATATTATGGCAAGCCGCTCACCGACGAAGCAACTGTCGAATTGAAGCGGCTACGCGCTGGTGCAATCGGGTGGCTCGAGCGCTGTCGGGCGCTTACCCCAATGGACGACGTTGATCCGGATACAAAGGCGAGCTTCAGATCCTGGTGGTTCAAGATTGTGCATGCCTACGAGAAGCTGGACGGGCAGGTGCCCACATATGCGGGTACAATCGCGCACGACCTCGGCAACGCCATCAACCATACGATCCGTTGCATGGCGACTCAGGACGTCGATATCTCCGACCACGCCCCGTCCAGCTACGTCGCGAATCTGGCGCGGCAGAATCACTGGAAGACGCCAACCGTGAACGATGGCAAGCACCGCCACTTCAGAACTGCGCTTCATCAGATGCTGGGATACGGCAGCGGCCCGCAAGATGCGACCGAGGTGCACCTGGAGGACGTGCTGTTGCTTCAGATTCAGGGTGATCTTGCTTTCTTCGATTGGCACTCCAACATTGGCGGTGTGCTTCATTTCTGGATCGGTCGGGATGCTCTTGATCAACGCGACTTCTCGCAGGTCGTCGCGACATTCGAGTGCGACTAGCCCGATCTCTGCGCCATTGTCCTGTTCTCCGATATCGCTGGCCAACACCGCCGCAATGCTTCAAAAGCTCCTGGCTCTGTCCTCAAGGTCCATGCCATGAAGCTTCCGACCGTCACCCCTGCCGACATCCGCCGCGCGCTGCTGTTGCGCGAAGAGATCGCGTTGCTCGATCTCAGATACGAGGCGGCCTTCGCGACCGGCCATCCGCTGTTCGCCGCCAACATGGCGGTGGACCGGATCGCTGTCGAGGCCGAGGTCAGGTTGCCTCGCAAGGGCGTTGCGATCGTGCTCTATGATGACGGCGAGGGGCTCGTTGCGTCCAGCGCCGAGCATCTGGCTGCACTCGGTTACACCAATGTCAGCGCACTCGACGGCGGCCTGACAGCCTGGCGCGATGCGGGCTTCGAGGTGTTCGAGGACGTCAACTCGTATTCCAAGGCATTCGGTGAGCTGGTCGAGTCGCGTCGCCATACGCCCTCGCTGAGCGCCGACGAGGTGGCAAGGCTCATCGCCGACAAGGCCAACATCGCCATCCTCGACGTCCGCCGTTTCGACGAATATGCGACCATGAACATCCCGGGCTCGGTCAGCGTGCCCGGCGCGGAGTTGGTGTTGCGGGCAGGGCAAGCCGCACCCGATCCCGAGACGACGATCATCGTCAACTGCGCCGGCCGCACCCGCTCGATCATCGGCACCCAGTCGCTGATCAATGCCGGCGTGCCCAACAAGGTGCGCGCACTGCGCAACGGCACCATCGGCTGGACTCTGGCGCGGCACAATCTCGACCACGGTGCTGACAGGCGCGGCGCGATCGGGCCGTTCGAGGGCGGCCCGGCCAAAGCGCGCGACGTCGCCTATCGCGCCGGTGTTCGCCATATCGGTGCGAACGAGATGTCGGCGCTGGCCGCGCAGACCAATCGCACGCTCTATCGTTTCGACGTGCGCGACGCCGAGGACTATGCGGCCGGCCATCTCCCCGGTTTCCGGCATTATCCCGGCGGCCAGCTCGTCCAGGAAACCGACATGGCCGCGCCCGTGCGCGGCGCGCGCATTCTCCTGACCGACGACAAGAACATCCGCGCCGACATGACGGCGTCCTGGCTGGCGCAGATGGGCTGGGAAGTCTATGTGCTCGAGGGCGGCTATGACGGTGCGCTCGACGTCGGACCGCCGCATGTCCTGCCGAAGCCGGATCCGGCACACCGCTACCGCCGGCCCTATGAAGGCACTGATGTGGCCGAAGCTGCGATGCAGGCCTATCTCGACTGGGAATACGGCCTCGTCGAGCAACTCCGCCGCGACGGCACGCATGGGTTTTGCGTGATTTGATGCCGACCACGGCGGTGCCGTCTCCGTCCCATGACAGGCTCCCGCCATCTTCTTCCCGTATGCAAGCCCTATTGTGCCGTGAGCGGTCCGCGGTCTATGAGCTGCGGCAAAGCTGTGACTTACGGAGATTCCATGCCAGCCCCAAGCCAAAGCCCTGAGCGAAGCGCCAAGGCGCTGCTGCTCGAAGGCGTCAATGACAGTGCCGTGGACCTGTTCAGGAGCGCGGGTTTCACCAACGTCGAGCGGCTGACCAAGGCGCTGGACGGTGAGGACCTGCGGCGGGCGATCAAGGGCGTATCGCTGCTCGGTATCCGCTCGCGGACCCAGATCACCGATGAGGTGCTCGCGGCATCGGACCAGCTTCTCGCCGTCGGCTGCTTCAGCGTCGGCACCAACCAGGTCGATCTCCTGGCTGCGCGCAAGCGTGGCATTCCCGTGTTCAATGCCCCGTTCTCCAATACGCGCAGCGTCGCCGAGCTCGTGATTGGCGAGATCGTGATGTTGCTGCGGCGGATCTTTCCGCGCTCGGTGTCGGCCCATCAGGGCGGTTGGGACAAGTCGGCGACCGGCAGCCGCGAGGTACGCGGCCGCACGCTGGGCATCGTCGGCTACGGCAATATCGGCTCGCAGCTTTCGACCCTGGCCGAAGCCATGGGCATGCGCGTGATCTATTTCGACCGCACCGACAAGCTCCGCCACGGCAACACCGAGCCGGTCGAGAGGCTCGAAGAGCTGCTGGCGCAGAGTGACGTCGTCAGTCTGCACGTGCCCGAGACGCCGGAAACGGCCGGCATGATCGGCGAGAAGGAGCTGCGGACGATGAAATCCGGCTCGTTCCTGATCAACAACAGCCGCGGCACCGTGGTTGACCTCGATGCGCTTGCTGCCGCATTGCGAGAGGGTCATCTCGCCGGCGCGGCCATTGACGTGTTTCCGGTCGAGCCCTCCTCCAACGCGGATCGCTTCAAGAGTCCGGTCCAGGGCCTGGAGAACGTCATCCTCACCCCGCATATCGGCGGCTCGACCGAAGAGGCGCAGGAGCGCATCGGCGGCGAGGTCGCGCGCAAGCTGGTCGACTATTTCATCACCGGCTCGACCATGGGCGCGGTGAACTTCCCGGAAGTGCAATTGCATCTTCGCCCCTCCGGCGCGCGCTTCAGCCACGTCCATCGCAACGTGCCGGGCATGCTGCGGCGGCTGAACGAGGTCTTCCTCCAGCGCGACATCAACATCGCCGCGCAATATCTGGAGACCGCCGGCGACCTCGGCTATGTCGTGCTCGACGCCGATCTCGGCGGCCAGGACTCCGGCGAGCTGCTCCAGCAGATCCGCGCCCTCGACGGCACCATCGGCGCGCGGCTGGTGTTCGAGCACTAAAGCGTTTTCGAGCGAAGTGGATATAAAGAAAACGCGTGAACCAGAATCTAGAACCATTTCCGTGCCGATCGCATCAGAACGGAAATAGCTCAAGATCATCCCACGTTCCGGTTGCAACTTGTCGCAACTGCTCCCACACTGTCGTCGAATTCGGCCCGGTCAGAAATCGCGTCGAATTTGAGCTTCAGTTGCGTGAGTGTCCGCCATGGAACGGGACGCCGTACTGATTGATCTCGCGCTTCAGGGCGGCGGTTCGCACGGCGCCTTCTCCTGGGGCGTGCTCGACCGTCTCCTGGAAGAGAAATGGCTGGATATCGCCGCAATCTCCGGAACCTCCGCAGGCGCGATGAATGCGGCGGTTCTGGCGGATGGCTGGACGGCCGGCGGCGCCGAGGGCGCGCGAGAGGCGCTCGACCGATACTGGCGCCGTGTCTCGAAGGCCGCGGCCTTCAGCCCGCTACAACGCTCTCCGCTCGACCGCCTGATGGGGCGCTGGACCCTCGATACGTCGCCCTTCTACATCCTCACCGATTTGATGTCGCGTGTGCTGTCGCCCTACGACCTCAATCCGACCGGTTACAATCCGCTGCGCGCGGTGCTGGCCGAGAGTATCGATTTCGAACGCCTCGCGCGCTCGCCGATCCAGCTGTTCATCACCGCGACTCGGGTGCGCACCGGGCGCGGCCGTATCTTCCGCAACGCGGAGATCACGGCGGATGTGCTGCTGGCATCGGCCTGCCTGCCGACCATGTTCCGCGCGATCGAGATCGACGGCGAGCCCTATTGGGACGGCGGCTTTGCCGGCAACCCGACGATCACGCCGCTGGTGCGCGAAAGCGACGCGCACGACACCATTCTCGTCCAGATCAATCCGACCGAGCGGCTGGAGGAACCGCGGACGGCTGCGGAAATCCTCAACCGGCTCAACGAAATCTCATTCAACTCGCCGTTGATGAAGGAGCTGCGCATGATCGCGCTGCTGCACCAGGCGGCCGATCCGGGCAGCGGGGAGGGCGCGCGCTGGGCGAAGATGCGCACACACCGGGTCAAGAGCGACATGCTGGCGAAGTTCGGGGCCTCCTCGAAGCTCAACGCGGAGTGGGAGTTCGTCTCGATGCTGCGCGCCGAGGGACGCACGGCCGCGGACGACTTCCTCGCCGAGCACGGCGCGGAGATCGGCCGTCGTTCGACCGCCGATCTCGATGTCCTGCTGTCGGAGTGCTGAGGCATGGGTCTCCTCGGCCTCTTCGTCGGGCTCGGCCTGCTCGTCCTGTTCGCCTTCCGCGGCTGGAGCGTCCTGCTGCTCGCGCCGTTCGCCGCACTCGTTGCCGCGTTGTTCGGCGGTGAGCCGCTGCTCGCGAACCTGACCCAGGTGTTCATGGTGAACGCGGCGGGATTTCTGGCGCAGTTCTTCCCGATATTTCTGCTTGGCGCCGTCTTCGGCAAGTTGATGGATGACAGCGGTGCGGTGACGTCGGTCGCCGGCTTCATGGCGGAGCGTCTCGGCGAACGGCGCGTGATCCTGGCGGTCGTGCTCGCCGGCGCGCTGGTCACCTATGGCGGTGTCAGCCTGTTCGTTGCGTTCTTCGTCATCGTTCCCATGGCACGCTCGCTGTTTCGTGCCGCTTCGATTCCGCGTCGTCTGATCCCGGCCGCGATCGTGCTGGGAACGTCGACCTTCACCATGTCGGCCCTGCCTGGCACGCCGTCGATCCAGAATGCGATCCCGATGCCGTTCTTCGGCACGACGCCGTTTGCCGCGCCGGGCCTCGGCATCGTCGCCTCGCTCATCATGCTCGGCACCGGATTGTGGTGGCTGCATCGCGCTGAAGCTGCGGCGCGACGCGCTGGAGAAGGCTATGGCGACGATGCCGAGGGTGCGATCGAGCAGGCCGCTGCCGACGAGCTCGTGCGCGAGCGCGCGACGACTGCCCGCGAGTTCGATCCGGCGGAGCTGCAGAACGGTTATCGCAGCGAGCGGCCATCGCCCGTGCTGAACGCCATGGCGCCGCTCGTCGTCGTCGTGACCGTCAATCTGGTGATGTCGCTGGTGGTGCTGCCGCGGCTCGATGTCAGCTATCTCGCCGAGCAACGCTTTGGTGATACGACGCTTGCAGCCGTTGCAGGCGTGTGGTCGGTCGCGGTGGCGCTGGCTGCCGCCATCGTCACGACCATCGCGCTGAACTGGGCGCGCCTGCCGGCGCTGCGCCGGACCATGGACGCCGGGGCCAATGCGTCGGTCCTGCCTGCGTTCAGCGTCGCCAGCCTCGTCGGCTTCGGCGCCGTCGTGGCCTCGTTGCCGGCGTTCACGATCGTGCGCGACTGGGTGCTGGCGATCGAAGGGGGACCGCTGGTCTCGCTCGCCGTCGCGACCAACGTCCTGGCCGCACTGACAGGGTCGGCATCGGGCGGCCTGACCATCGCCCTCGACGCCCTCGGTCCGACCTACGTCGAGCTTGCCGCGCGGACCGGCATCGACCTTGCGTTGATGCATCGCGTGGCGGTGATCGGTGCAGGTACCCTCGACATCCTGCCGCACAACGGCGCAGTGGTCAGCCTGCTCGCGATCTGCGGCCTGACACATCGTGACAGCTATTTCGACATCGTCATGGTGGGCATCGTGACCTCGCTCCTGGCGCTGGTGGCGGTGATCGCCCTGGGCACTGCGCTGGGCTCGTTCTGACGGAAAGCCGGCGTCAGCAATTGACGGACGGGCGAAGGTTGCATTGAATGCGGCCAACTTCCGAGTGCAACAGAACAAGCCGGGTGGAAACGATGAAGCGAAACAGAGCGAAGCTGTGTGCATGGCTCGTAGGCACAGCGGCCGCAATGAGCGCGAATGGTGCGTTGGCGATGACGCTGGCGGAGGATGCCGAGACGGTCTGCAAGGGGCTGGTCGGCGGCACCGATGCCGTGAAGATCGATGCCGCGAGCTTGCAGGCGCCATCGCAACTGGCCGTCGCCGAACGTGGGCCGACGCCGTCGGGGCGCATCACGCCCGCCAATCCTGCCTTCTGCAAGGTGCTCGGCCATATCGACCCCACCGATCCCAAGGCGCCGCCGATCAAATTCCAGGTCAACCTTCCCGTCGAATGGAACGGCCGCTCGCTGCAATATGGCGGCGGCGGTTTCAATGGCGTGCTGATCACGGGCCTTGCGCTGCCGCCGGCCTATCCCTTCGACAAGCCGTCACCGCTCGCGCGCGGCTTCGTCACCTACGGCACCGACTCCGGCCATGAATCCAGGCCGGGCGAGCCGCCGCAGGTTTTTGCGCTGAACGACGAGGCCTTCGAGAACTTCGCCCATCGCGCCTACAAGAAGGTGCGCGACGCGGCAGTGACCCTGATGCAGCGCGCCTACGGCAAGAAGCCGGACAAGATGTACTTCATGGGCTCGTCCGAAGGCGGCCGCGAAGGCCTGACCATGGCGCAGCGCTACCCCGATGATTTCGACGGGATCTTCGCGCGGGTGCCTGTCATCAACTGGGTCGGCCTGCAGCATGCCGGAACGCGCTCGGGCCTGGTGACCATGGGGGAGGGCTGGATCAATCCGGCGCAGGTGAAGCTGGTCGGCGATGCCGTGCGGGCGGCTTGCGACAAGGCCGACGGCTCCGACGATGCGCTGGTGCAGGATCCGGTCGCCTGCAAGGCGGCATTCAAGGTCGAGACGCTGCGCTGCGCGGCGGGCCAGAGCGGCGATCGGTGCCTCACCGATCCCCAGATCAAGGCGATCAACACGCTGCATGCGACCTACAAATTCCCGTTCGCGCTCGCCAATGGCCTCGACGATTATCCGGGCTGGGGCGTCTCGGGCGAGGACACGCCGGCGATCGGACCGACCGGCGGCTGGGTCGCGTGGTGGCTCGGCACCGCGCCGCCGGCGCAGCCGCCTGCGCCCAACAACGGCATCGCCTGGATCTACGGAGCCGGCGGCATTCAATATGTCTTCGCGCGCGATCCGAAGCTCGATGTCACCACCTACAACGTGGAGCACCACAAGGCGCGGCTGCTCGAGGTCTCGAAGCTGATGGATTCGACCGATCCCGACCTCAGCCGCTTCCGGATGCGCGGCGGCCGTCTGATCATGCTCGAGCACATGGCCGATTACGCCCAGAGCCCCTATGCCGGCATCCGCTATTTCGAGAGCGTCGAACGCAGGATGGGCAAGGCCGAGACGGCGGAATTCGCGCGGCTCTACACCGCGCCCGGTGTCGACCATGTCGGCTCCGGCGCGCCGGCCAATGTCGACATGCTGAGCGTGCTGGTCGACTGGGTCGAGAACGGCAAGGCGCCCGGCGATCTCGAAGTCAGCGAGCAGAAGGTCGAGGCGCCGTCGTTCGCGACGCTGCGCGCGCTGCCGCTGTGCCGCTGGCCGGCCTGGCCGCACTACAAGGCGGGTGCGGTGACGGAGGCGTCGAGCTTTGCCTGTGCGCCGTGAGGCACGGATGGTCGCCGCAGCGTCATGGCCGGGCTCGCCGCGGCCAGCGCGCTCCTGTCGCGCCGCACGGCTGACGTGGATGCCCGGAACAAGCCCAGGGCACGGCGACCTCCCGCTAATGCGCGGGCCCGCCGGCTGCCTTCACGCGCCGCGTCAGCAGCACTGCGATCGCGGCCAGGACCAGCACGGCGCCGATCACCGCAAAGGTGTCGGAATAGCCCATCACCAGCGCCTGGCGTCTTACGGTCTTGCCGAGCGCGATGATGGCTTGCTCGCGTGCGGCGTTTGGATCGGGGACACCGTGGGCCATGAAATAGTCCGTCATCTGGGTGATGCGGCTGCGGACCTCCTCGCGGCCGAGCGTGACCGAATGTCCGATGATGTTGGAATGGAACTGCTCGCGCTTCGTGATGATCGTCGCGAGCGTCGCCGTTCCGATCGCGCCGCCGAGATTGCGGAACACGTTGCTGATGCCGGAGGCCGCGGCAGCATCCTGCGGCGCGATGCCGCCTGACAGCACCGAGGTCAGCGGCGTCAGCACCATGGCCTGGCCGATCGCGCGCACGATGTTCGGAATCCAGAGCTGGTCACCGGCATAGTCCGGCGACATCGCCGTGTTCATGAAGCAGCTGTAGGCGAAGATCAGAAGGCCGGTGATGGCGATGTAGCGCGTGTCGAAGCGCTGCATCATCCTGGGAATCAGCGGGATCAGCACGAGTTGCGGCAGGCCGGTCCAGGCCAGCACGTTGCCGATCTGCTCGGAATTGTAGCCCTGCGCCTGGCCGAGATAGGCGGGCAGGATGTAGACCGAACCGAACAGCGCAAAGCCGACCATGGTCATCGCGACGGTGCCGAAGCCGAAATTGCGCTGCGTCAGCAGGCGCAGCCGGATCAGCGGCTTTTCGATTCTGAGCTCGATCGCGACGAACAGCGTCAGGCTGACGGCTGCGACGATCGCCAGCTTGACGATGAAAGGGGAGGAGAACCAGTCGTCCTTGTTGCCTTCCTCGAGCACGGCTTGCAGCGCCGACAAGCCGATCGCCATGGTGACGATGCCGGCCCAGTCGCCTTCCTTCAGGAGACCAAGCTGCATCTTCTGCCGCTCCAGCGTCAAATAGAGTGCAGCGACCATCACGGCGGTCGGGATCACGTTGACAAAGAAGATGGTGCGCCAGCCATAGGTCTCGGTGAGATAGCCGCCGATGGTCGGGCCGATTGCCGGTGCAAAGGTGACTGACAGCGCGAAGATGGCGAGTCCGACCGGCTGCTGCGGCTTCGGCAGCTTGGTCAGGACCAGCGTGAAGGCCATCGGGATCAGCACGCCGCCGGCAAAGCCTTGAAGGCCGCGCATCGCGATCATCGACGGGAGATCATGGGTGAAGGCGCAGGCGACCGAGAACGCCGCGAACAGCGTTGCGCTCGCCAGCATGTAGCGGCGGAACGTGAACACGCGGCTAAGGTAATCGGTCAGCGGGATCACGATGATCTCGCCAATCAGATACGAGGTCGAGATCCAGGAACCGTTGTCGGCGCCGGTGCCGATGCCGCCTTCGATATTGGCCAGCGAGGCATTGGTGATCTGGATGTTCAGGATCGCCATGAACGAGCCGATCATGGCGGCGAGCACGGCGGTCCAGGTTGCGAGGCTCGCGCGGTCGGGATCGCTCGCGGAGCGATCAGGCGTCGCGGCCGGTGTTGCTTGCGTCGAGATTGAGAGGCTGTTTGACATGGCACGACCCTCCGGAGACGAGCTTGGCTTTGGGCGTCACGGCCGCATTCGCGGCCGGCGCGGTCGAACGTGTTGCAATGGTGGGGATCACGGACATGCCGGGCCGCAGCGCGATCGCAGGCCCATACTTGTCGTCGAGCACAATCTTGACCGGGATGCGCTGCACCACCTTGGTGAAATTGCCCGTGGCGTTGTCGGGCGGCAGCAGCGCGAATTCCTGGCCGCTGGCCGGCGAGATGGAATCGACGTGACCATGCAGGACCTGGCCCGGGAACATGTCGACCTCGATATCGACGGCCTGTCCCGCCCGCACATGGGTGAGCTGCGTTTCCTTGAAATTGGCGACGACATAGGCGGCATCGGTCGGCACGATCGACATCAGCTGCGTGCCCGCCTGCACGAACTGGCCGACGCGCAAGGATCGATTGCCGACGACGCCGTCGATCGGCGAGACGATCCTGGTGTAGCCGAGATTGAGCTCCGCCTGCTGCTGGATCGCGGCTGCGCGCGCGGCGGTGGCCTTGGCTTGCGCGATCTCGGCCTTGAGGAGATCGACCTGCTTCTGCGCGGAGATGAGGTTGGCGCTATCGCGCGCGATCGCGGCGTCCGCGCCGGCGTCGCGCGCCTGGGCCTGCTGCGCATTCTGCACGCTGCCATAGCCGGTCCTGGCGAGATCCGTGTAGCGCTTGTTCTCCTGCTGCGCGAAGGTCTTTGCGGCCGTGTCGACATCGATGGTCGCCCTGGCGGCAGTGATCACGGCTTGCTGAACCTCGAGCTGTGCCGCCTTGCTGACGACCGCCGCGTTCGCCGCCTGGACGTCGGCGCGAGCCTGGTCGAGCGCGACCTTGAAGTCGCGGTCGTCGATCCGGGCCAGCACCTGGCCGGCTTTCACATGCTCGTTATCGGCGACCAGAACGTGGTTGAGATAGCCGCTGACCTTCGGCGCGATGGTGGTGTTGTCGGCCTTCACATAGGCGTCGTCGGTGGAGACGAGGTACTGGCCGACGGTCCAGTAATCGTAGCCGTACCAGCTGGTGCCGGCCAGCGCGACGGCCGCGGCCGCCATCAGCAACAGCTTGCGAAGGTTGGGATTTTCGTGGCTCACGTGGGCCGGCGCGGCGGGCAGGACGCCCTCCAGGGCGGTTGCTGTCACAGCAGCCTGGGCGGCGGCGGATGGGGTGGTGTGGACGGTCATGGCCGGCTCCCCTGAATTAGGAAACTTGATAATTTCCAAAATGAGACTAGCTTTGGAATTGTCAATGGAATGACAGGCGTCATTTAAAGGCATGGCTCAGGCAAGATTGGACAGCGAAGTTCGTCCGCGCGGGCGGCCACCGGTCCGCAGCGACGACGAGACCAGGCGGATCGTCTTCGACGCCGCACGGCACGCCTTTGCCCGCGACGGCTATGAGGCGACCAGCACAGAAGAGCTGGCGCGCCGCGCCGGCATTTCGACCAGGACGCTGTATCGGCTGTTTCCGGGCAAGGCTGCGTTGTTCGAGGCGATGTGCGCCGACCGGCTGGAGCGATTGCTCTCCGCCGTCGACCTGCAAGGAAGCGATGAGGTCGATATCGAAACCGGCTTGCGCGCCGCGTTGCTCGCCTGCGCCGATCTCGCGCTCGATCCGGAGGTCGTGGCGTTGCAGCGCATGGTGCTGCAGGAATCGGCTGCCTTTCCCGATCTCGCAGCGAACTTCTACAGGAACGGCATCTCCCGCACCGTGACGGCACTCGCCGGCTGGTTGCGCGTCCAGGTCAGGCGCAAGCGAGTCGTGATCGAGGATGCCGAGGAAGCCGCCGGCATGCTGATCGGCATGGTCGCATCGGCGCCGCAGCGCGCGGCGATCTATGGCGGCCTGCCTTTGCCGTCACGCAAGCAGATCGAGCGCCGGGTGCAGACCTGCGCGGCCTTGTTCCTCGACGGCTGTCGCGCGGCGCCGGCCTAGCGGCGCCCTTTGACAATCCGGATCCGTCCGGCTATATACTTCGCATGCGAAATAATGAGGCCGCAGCGAAGCATCATCGGCTGATCTACCTGCTGAGCGTCGCGCATCGGCGCCTGCAGCGCTGGATGGCGGCGCAGCCGCAGAGCACGGTGACGCCGGCGCAGGCCGGGCTGCTGTTCATCCTCGGCAAGCAGGACGGCGTCCTGATCGGCGAGGCGGGCGCGGCGCTCGATATGGGGCCGGCCGGCATTTCCGGCCTGGTCGACCGTACCGCAGCCGCAAGACTGATCGAGCGGCGCGCCGATAGCGAGGATGGCCGCGCCTGGCGCATCTGGCTGACGCCCAAAGGGCGCAGCGCGCTGGCGCATGCGAAGACGTCGGCGGCGGAGGTCAACGCTGCGCTGACGGAGGGATTTACGGCCGCGGAGATCGACATCGTCGCACGCTGGCTGACGAGCATTCAGGACAAGTTTCCAAGAAGTTCAAACGAACAACACGGAGCAGACGAATGACCGAGCACGTCCGAATCGAGAGCAACGGCGGAATTCTCACCCTGACACTGGCGCGTCCCGACAAGAAGAACGCGCTGACCGATGCGATGTACGGCAAGCTGGCGGACACGATCGAATCCGCCGAGTTCGATCCGTCCGCTCGCGTGATCCTGATTCGCGGCGAGGGCGACATGTTCACCGCCGGCAACGACGTCGGCGAATTCGCCGCGGTCGCAGCCGGCAAATCCGAAGGCAGCCGCAACGTCGTGCGCTTCATCCAGTCGCTGGCGCGCTGCACCCGGCCGCTGGTCGCAGCCGTGCAGGGCCGTGCCGTCGGCGTCGGCACCACGATGCTGCTGCATTGCGATCTCATCGTGCTCGCCGACAACGCGCAGCTGTCGACGCCCTTCGTCAGCCTCGCGCTGGTGCCGGAGGCCGCCTCCAGCCTGCTGATGCCGGCGCGCATCGGCTATGCGCGCGCCTATGAGATGTTCGCGCTCGGCGAGACCGTGCCGGCCAAGTCGGCGCTTGAATGGGGCCTCGCCAACCGTGTGGTACCGCTCGACAAGCTCGATGCCGAGGCGCTCGCCCTCGCGCAGCGTCTCGCCCGTCAGCCGCTCGGCGCGCTCACGGCCACCAAGAAGCTGATGCGCAACGGCGAGGCGCTGGTCGCCCAGATGCAGGCCGAAGGCGAGCAGTTCGCGCAGCGCCTGCGCACCGCGGAGGCGCGCGAGGCGTTCACGGCGTTCGCCGAGCGCCGGGCGCCGGATTTTACCAAGGTCGCATAAAGGGATCCCGAATGCGTGCAGGTTGGATCGCACGGATTCAACTAAAACCTTAACGAAACATTGGCATGTCGCGGTGCAAGGTGGCCTCTCCCGAGAGTTAGGTCCCTTGACCCATGTCCATTTTTAAGAATTCGGTAAGCACACTCCTCCTGGTCCTGATGACCCTGCTGGCCGCCGGAGCATTGATCAGCACGGCGATCCAGATGGGCGGCGCCTTCGACCGCTACAGCGACAGCCTGGAGACTGAACGGCTGGCGAATGCCGACAAGTCGATCTTCCATGGTGTGGTCGCCCTGCGCAGCAATCGCGGCGATGCCCAGAGCGCATTGCTCGGTGAGGACGATCCGCGCGCCAAGCTCGGCGTTGTCGAGAAGGCCGAGCAGTCCGGCTTCGACGCCATCGCCGCCGCGCTCTCCACCATCGAATTCGCCCGGCGCGAGGAGCTCGCGAGCACGCTGAAGCAGCGCTGGAGCGAGGCCGCGCCAAAATTCCAGTTGTTCTATGACGAGGCCAAGTTGACGCGCGCGGAACGCAAGCTGGAGCGTACCGCGCCCTGGTACGATGCGATCACCAAGGTGATCGAGACCGCCAATCTCGCGTCCACCGCGGTGTCGAACCGCGCCTGGATGAACGATCCCTACATCGCCCGCATGATCCAGGCCCGCCGCCTCGCCTGGCAGGTGCGCGACCGCTATGGCATCCAGTGCTCGACCCTGCGGCCGAACGTCAACGCCAGCAAGCCGCTCGATGACACCCAGAAGCAGACCGTGGCCGGATGGAACGGCGTCGTCACCGCCGGCTGGACCGGCATGGAGGAGCTGCTGGCTGCGCCTGACGTGCCGGCCGACCTGGTCAACGCGGCCAAGGACGCGAAGGCCAAGACTGACGGCGCCCTCAAGCAGATCGGCGAGATCACCAAGGGCTTCGACGGCAGCGGCCGTCCCGCGCTGCCCGCCTCGGAATGGAATGCGCTGTGCCAGTCGCCGTTCGCGTCCATCGTCGCGGTCGCCAGCAAGGCGCTCGACCTGTCGATCGCGCGTGCGGAGACGGTTCAGGCGAAAGCCCTCACCAATCTCGTCGTGCAGTCGTTCGCGTTCATGCTCGCGCTGACCGTGACCGTGGCCGGCGTGTTCGTGGTGCGCCACCGCCTGATGCGTCCGGTGCGCGCGATCCTCGATGCCATCGCCCGCATCAGCGCGCGCGATTATGCGACGCCGGTGCCGCAATCCCGGCATCCCGACGAGTTCGGCACCATGGCTGCCGCGCTCGAGAGCCTGCGCGAGAGCGCGGCGACTGCGGAACGGCTGGGCCTGGAACGCGAATCGCAACAGGCGCTTCAGCTCGCCCGGTCGGGCACTGTCGATGCCGCCTGCCGCAGTTTCGATGATACGGTGCAGGCGGTCATCCAGAGCGTCGTGGCCTCGACGCGGGAGCTCGACGCCACCGCGACCGGCGTGCGCTCGCTGGTCTCGGACTCCAGCAGCCAGACCGCCGCGGTCTCGTCCGCCGCCGAGCAGGCCACCAACAATCTCGAGACCATCGCGGCCGCGACCGAGGAGCTGTCCGCGTCCGTCGGCGAGATTTCCGCACAGGTGCAGTCGAGCGCCCGCGAGGCCCGCGAGGCCGTGGCGCAGGCCGAGCAGACCAACGCGACGGTCGAGATCCTCGACCAGACCGCGAGCCGTATCGGCGAGGTCGTGAAGATGATCAATGCGATCGCCGCCCAGACCAACCTCCTGGCGCTGAACGCCACTATCGAAGCCGCGCGTGCAGGCGAGGCCGGCCGCGGCTTTGCCGTCGTCGCGGGCGAGGTCAAGAGCCTCGCGTCGCAGACCGCGGCAGCGACGGAAGAGATCTCGCGCCAGGTCGAGGAGATCCAGGGCGCCACCGGCCAGGCCGTTGCCGCGATCCGCTCGATCGGCGGCGCCATCGGCGGCATCGATGAGAAGATGACGGCGATTGCGGCCGCGGTCGAGCAGCAGCGCGCGGCGACCACGGAGATCTCGCGCAACTTCCAGCAGGCCGCCCAAGGCACCCGTGAGGTGACGGACACCATCGGCAGCGTCGCGAGGCTCAACCAGGAGACCGGCAACGCCGGCACGGTGCTGTCGGAGTCCGTCAAGAAGATGTCGGCCGACGCCGATCGCCTGCGCGTCGCGGTCGAGGGCTTCCTGGGCGCCGTGAAGACCGCGTAGTTTCGCTCTTTCACCATCCAACGTCGCGCGGGCATTGCCGCCGGTCCGCGTGGCGGGTACATCTGTGCCGCCTCGCTCCGCGAGCGTGGCGACAGACGTAAGACATATCAGGGATGGAGAGTTCGATGCCGGTCACGCCCCAACACAAGTCCCAGCGCCCCTATCGCGGTGTGTTCCCGGTCGCGCCCACCATCTTCGACGAGCGCGGCGAGCTCGATCTCGAGGGCCAGCGTCGCTGCATCGATTTCATGATCGATGCCGGCTCGCACGGCATCTGCATCCTCGCCAATTTCTCCGAGCAGTTCGTGCTCACCGACGCCGAGCGCGAGGCCGTGATGCATGCGGTGCTGGATCATGTGGCTGGCCGGGTTCCCGTGATCGTGACCACCACGCATTTCAGCTCGGCCGTGTGCGCGGCGCGCAGCAAGCAGGCCGAGGCGGCCGGCGCCGCCATGGTAATGGTGATGCCGCCCTATCACGGCGCGACTTTCCGGGTCCCCGAGAAGGGCATCGTCGAATTCTTCAAGGTGCTCTCGGGCGCGATCGACATCCCCATCATGATCCAGGACGCGCCTGTGGCCGGCACGCCGCTCTCGGTCGAGCTGCTGGCGCGGCTGGCGCGCGAATTCGCCAACATCCGCTATTTCAAGATCGAGGTGGCAGGCGCGGCTTCGAAGCTCCGCAGCCTGATCGAGGCGGGCGGCAGCGATATCGAAGGCCCCTGGGACGGCGAGGAGGCGATCACGCTGCTGGCCGATCTCGACGCCGGCGCCACCGGCGCCATGACCGGCGGCGGCTATCCCGACGGTATCCGCCAGATCATCGATCCCTATTTCGCCGGCAAGCGCGAGGAGGCGAAGACCGCCTATGAGCGCTGGCTGCCGCTGATCAACTACGAGAACCGCCAATGCGGCCTGATCGCCTGCAAGGTCATGATGCAGGCCGGCGGTGTGATCAAGTCGGAAGCCGTGCGGCATCCGCTCCAGCCGTTGCATCCGGCAACGCGCGCGGGCTTGCTGGAGCTCGCCAGGGAGCGCGATGCACTGGCACTGCGGTGGGGGAGGTAAGCCCCACTGTCGTCCCGGACAAGCGCGCCCAAAGCGCGCGCAGATCCGGGACCCATATCCACAGGGGAAGTTTGACGAAGACTCGGAGTGGCAGCTCGCTTCATAACCACTCCCCGGGGTTATGGGTCCCCGCGTTCGCGGGGACGACACTGAGTGTGAGGCGCGCGCCCCGTCTGATCTCGCCGGCTTTCATTCGGCTGTAGGGCGTCGAATTAACGCGATTCCGCCAGTTTCGCGCAGCCCGGCGGTGGCGTATTGTAACGCTCGCCAACCGGCCCTGCGGAGCAATCTCGACACATCGAAACACCTCTTCACTATGCCGTTATCCCAAGTCAGGTTGGCGCAAACCGACAGAACAGGGAGGCAGTGCCATGACGATGAGGCCGGATCCCACCTTTCACGCATCGCCCAAGCTTGCGATGGAAGCACCTGCGGAGAACTTTGCCTACACATTGCTGCTCAGTCCGGACTTCTCGAAGCCGGATGCTCTCGCGGTCATCGACGTCAAGCCGGGATCGCCGACCTATAGCCAGATCGTCCACACCGTAACGATGCCCAACAAGGGCGATGAGTTTCATCACTTCGGCTGGAATGCGTGCTCCTCCGCCTTGTCACCGCTCGCCGGACATGCCTTCATCGAGCGGCGCTATCTCATCATTCCCGGGCTGCGTTCGTCGCGCATCTACATCATCGATACCAAGCCCGATCCGACCAAAGCCAAGATCCACAAGATCATCGAGCCAGAGGAAGTCTTCAAGAAGACCGGCTACTCGCGGCCACACACGATCCATTGCGGGCCGGACGGCATCTACGTGAGCACGCTGGGCGGCGGCGGCAAGGACGGCACCGACGGCCCTCCCGGCGTCTTCATCATGGATTGCGAGACCTTCGAGGTCCTCGGACGATGGGAGATCGACCGCGGTCCACAGACGCTGCATTATGATTTCTGGTGGAATCTGCCGCGCGACTACATGGTGACGAGCGAATGGGCATTGCCGCCACAATTCGAGAACGGGATCGTCCCGGAAGATCTGCTTGCGAACAAATATGGACATCGTCTCCACTTCTGGGATCTTCGTGCACGCCGCAACGTCCAGACCATTGACCTCGGCGCCAATCATCAAATGGCGCTGGAGGTACGACCGGCGCACGATCCGGTTCGCGAGTACGGCTTCGTCGGCGTCGTGGTCGACACCACGAATCTCGAAGCATCGATCTGGACGTGGTGGCGAGAAGGCGGGAAATTCCATGCGGAGAAGACGGCGACGATCCCACCCGAGCCCGCGCCAAAGGAAAAACTCCCGCCGCTGCTCCAGGGATTTGGCGCCGTGCCGCCGCTGGTGTCCGACATCGACCTGTCGATGGATGACCGGTTTCTCTATGTCTCGTGCTGGGGCACGGGTGAAATGCGCCAGTACGACGTCAGTGATCCGCGCAAGCCGAAGCACGCGGGCTCGGTCCACATCGGCGGTATCGCGCGCCGCACGCCGCATCCGAGCGGCAAGGCATTTGCGGCGGGTCCGCAGATGGTCGAGATCAGCCGCGATGGCAGGCGCGTCTACTGGACCAATTCCCTCTATTCCACCTGGGATGACCAGTTCTATCCCGATGGGGTTCCGGGCGTGGAGGTCATGGCCAATGTCGGTCGCAACGGCGGCCTCGAGCTCGACAAGGACTATTTCGTGAGCTTCCCCGACGGATATCGTGCGCACCAGATCAGGCTCGAGGGCGGCGATTGTTCGACGGACTCCTTTTGCTACCCGTCGGTCTAGATTGGGGACACGCGAGCCCGGCACTCGGCTGGCTGTGGCTCGTGCTTGTTGCGAGCGGTCTCTACCACGGGATCAATCCGGGGATGGGATGGCCGCTCGCTGTTTCGGCCGGGCTCATGGACAAGAGCCCGCGCGCGCTTTTCCACGCGCTGTGGGCCCTGTCGGCCGGCCATCTCCTTGCAACGCTTCTCGTGCTGCTGCCATTTGCGTTCCTGCTCGTGCTGGCGGAGTGGCAGCGTCCGATCCAGCTGGTCGCGAGCCTTCTCGTCATCGGCTTCGGCGTCTATCGGCTGGTCGACCGGCGTCATCCGCGTGCGCTGGCACGAATTCCGCCGACGCAATTGGCGCTGTGGTCATTTGCCGTCGCCATTGCCCATGGCGCCGCCTTGATGCTGGTGCCGATCTATCTCGGGCTATGCCGGGCCTTCGAGCTCGATGCCGGCCATCAGGCGGCGGGCGAGTTGATGAAAGCAAATGTCGGAATGGCGGTGCTGGTGTCGCTGGTGCACGTTATCGCGATGGTCAGCGCCGGTGGATGTCTGGCCTGGCTGGTCTACCGCTATCTGGGATTGAAGTTCGTCTCGCGAAGCTGGTTCAATCTGGATGCGGTCTGGGCGACCAGCCTCGTCCTGGTCGGAGCCGTGGCGCTCGCCTTCAATCTCGGGAGCTGAGAGTGCGGCGCCTACCGCGTCAACGCCCACTCGCCGATGATGCGAAAGCGGGCCTTCGCCTCGTCCTGCTTGAACAATGCGAGGCGGTCGATCGTCAGCGCGCCGAGATGAAGCGACGCAAACCGGGCCCGTAACATCTCCAGAATCGGCCCGCGGCGCTCTGCATCCAGCCGTCCCGTGAGCGTCATGTGGAAGCGGAATTCCTCCATCACGTAAGGGTAGCCCCAGCGGTCGAGATAATCGCGCTGCCGCTCGGTGAGTTTTTCGGGCTTGCGCCGCGCACGATCCTCCGCGGTGAGGGCCGCGCGAAAGGAGTCGAATTCACGGACGCAATCGGCGGCAAGCTGCTGGAGAGCGTCGACCGGCTCGGGAGGAATGACGGCGATGAAGCCGCTGATGGTATCGACGACGGGGCGGATCAAGGGAATTGTCCGCGATTGGCCGGCGAACGTCGCGCAGGCCGCCATGAGTTCGGCCTCGGTCCTGCCCGATGCCAGCGCCATCGGCGCCTTCAGCGTGGCGTGAAAGCCGTATTTGCGGGGATCGGTGGTGAGGTCGTGCCAGTCCGGAGCAATCTGCAGCGCCTCGCGCGGGAACGGCACCTCGTCGCCCGTGCGGGCGTCATAGCCGAGCAGCTCGGCGCCGAAGCGGGAGAGGGCGCCGTCGGCGCCGGCGGCAAAATAGATCGCGTAGCGGGGGAAACCTGTCATCACCTCAGCATAGCCAATTTAAGCCGCGACGACAGCCTCGCGCGGCGCCGCTACGGCAGTGAGCAGCCTTGTCGCGTCGGTGAGGTGCACGAGTTTGCCGCCCGAGATCACTGCGATCAGCCGCGGCCGCAGCTTCACGCTGTCGTCGACGAGGAGAATGTCGGCGCGGCGTCCTTCCGCGAGCATGCCGCGATCGGCAAGGCCGGTCGCGCGCGCCGGGCCGGCGGAGACCAGATCCCAGGCCTGTGCCAGCGGCACCACGCCATCGGCGGCGAGGCGGAACGCGGCGAGCAGCTGTGCGGGATAATAATAGTCCGACGCCAGCACCGAGCAGAGCCCCTTGGCGATCATGTCGGATGCCCTGGTCCAGCCGGTGTGACTGCCGCCGCGCACGACGTTCGGCGCGCCGTAGACGATGGCATCGCCGTGGCTCGCTGCCGCCCGCGCCGTCTCCTCGTTGATCGGAAACTCCGCGATGTCAGCGCCGAGTTCGCGAAACTCCCGGCGCATCGCCGGCGTTGCGTCATCGTGGGAGAGCATCCGCACGCCGGCCGCGCGCGCAGAAGCGGCGAGGCGCGACATCGAAGCGGGCACCTCGTCGGCGCGAGAAACCACGTGCTCAACCAGCCGGTCGAATTCCTCAGCTGAAAGTCCGGTGCGCTCCACCATGCGGTTGCGCTTGCGCGGCTTGGCCATGTCGGCGACGGTGCCGTCCATGTGGTCATTGAAAGCAAACAGGTCGACGCGGCCCTCGGCGAGCCACTGGGCGATCTCGGCCTCGGCGTCGAGATTGTAGGTCTCGTGCCGCAGATGGAAGCGGGTGTCAGCGGCGAATTGCGGGCGCTGCCGCTCGATCGCCTCCATCAGGCCGCGCGCATTGTCGGCGCTGCGCAGGCCCGGCTCCCAGGAACAGGTCGTGGCGTGAAAGACGGTGGTGATGCCGTTGCTGATCGCTTGGCGGTCGCTGTCGGCGAGCGCGACGTCGATCGGAAAATCGACGCCGGCGCGCGGCATCATCTGTCGCTCGAAGGCATCGCCATGCAGATCGACGATGCCGGGCAGCACCAGCAGGTCGCGGGCATCGATCGCCAGCCGCGCCCGTCCGCGCGAAGCATCGACCCGCGCAATATCCGTTCCCGATACGAGGATTGAGGTTTCGACGAACTCGGCGCCGATCAGGGCCCGGCCGCCTTCGAGGAATATGTCTGTCACGCGATCGCGCTTCGTTTGCTGGGAAGATTGGTGAGAGAGCTCGCCCGTGCTTCGTATGTCGAAAGAAAATCTTCAATCCCGAGCTTGCGGAAATCGGGCAGCGCCTCGCGCAATTTGTTGTGATCCCAGTCCCACCAGGCGAGCTTCGCAAGGCGCCCGGCGATCTCCTCCGAGAACCGTCGCCGCACGATACGGGCCGGATTGCCGGCGACGATGGTGTAGGCCGGCACGTCCTTGGTGACGATGGCGCCGGCGGCGATCACCGCGCCAGTGCCGATGTTGCGACCCGGCAACACGATCGCGCCATGGCCGACCCAGACGTCGTGGCCGATATGGATATGATGCTGGCGCCGCCAGTCGAAGAACTCGGCATCGTCGCTCTCACCGTCGAAATAGGCGCTGGAGCGGTAGGTGAAGTGCGCCTGTGTCGTGCGGTGCATCGGATGGTTGCCGGGATTGATGCGCGTCATCGCCGCGATCGAGCAGAACTTTCCGATGGTGGTGTAGGTGATCTGCGAATCGTTGACGACATAGGAGTAATCGCCCATCGCCACTTCATGCAGGATCGTGCGCGCGCCAACCTCGGTATAGGCGCCGAGCCGGGTCTCATGCAGTTTGGCCGAGGGGTCGATGGTCGGCTGAACCGAAAGAGCTTTGACGGCCATGTTGCATCCGAGCTGCGAGGGCGGGCGTTCCTCTTCGAGTGGATTCATGACAATGTCATGACGTGGAGATGACGGGGGATGGCGTGTGCAGGATCGCTGCGCTGCAACGGCCGTGTCACACAAGTGTTAAGCATGGACGTTAGCGATTGGCTCCAGCTACTCTGGAGTCCCGCATGCTGGTGGTCGATGGTCTGACGTGTCGCTTCGGCGCGAAAGCCGCGGTGGACGACGCTTCGTTTGAGGTTTCCCCCGGCGGCTTCGTCGGTGTAATCGGGCGATCCGGCGCCGGCAAGTCGACATTGTTGCGGACGATCAACCGCCTTGCGGCACCGTCGCAGGGCCGCATCCTGTTCGACGGCCTCGACGTCACCGCGTTGCGCGGCAAGGAGCTGCGGCAGTGGCGGGCCCGTTCGGCCATGATTTTCCAGCAGTTCAACCTGGTCGGCCGGCTCGACGTGCTCACCAATGTGCTGATGGGACGCCTCGCGACGATGCCGGCCTGGCGCTCGCTGCTGCAGGCCTGGCCCGAGCAGGACAAGGCGCTGGCGATGTCCGCATTGGAACAGTTCGACATCGCCTCGCTCGCCGCCCAGCGCGCCGATCAGCTCTCGGGCGGCCAGCAGCAGCGCGTGGCGATCGCCCGCGCATTGGTGCAGCAGCCCGATATTATTCTGGCCGACGAGCCGATCGCCTCGCTCGACCCGCGCAACACCAAGATCGTGATGGATGCGCTGCTGCGCATCAACAAGCATTTCGGCATCACCGTGCTCTGCAACCTGCATTCGCTCGATCTCGCCCGCAGCTATTGCGACCGCCTGATCGGCATGGCCGCGGGCCGCGTGGTGTTCGACGGCGCGCCGTCGGCACTGACCGACCAGGTCGCGCGCGAGCTCTACGATCTCGAGGCCAACGAGGCCATGGGCGCTGCGCCGGCCGCCGCGCCCGAGGAGGTTCCTGCGCTCGGCAGCGCTGCCGCCGCCTGAGCGGCGGAAGCACACACTCAACGTTTCGCGTCAAACGAACTCCAGCTGAAGAAGAGGGGTATCATGATTACTCGTCGATTGATTCTTGCCGGTGCCGCGGCCCTGGCCTTCACCACCTCCGCCTCCGCCGAAGACTGGCGGAAGAAGTACCCGGAGATCACTCTCGCCGTGGTTCCCGCCGAGAACGCCTCCGGCGTCACCGAGCGCTTTACGCCCTTCATCAACTATCTGTCGAAGGAGCTCGGCACGAAGGTCACGCTGCGCGTCGCCAACGACTACGCCGCCGTGATCGAAGGCCAGCGCGCCGGGAATATCCAGATCGGCTATTACGGCCCTGCAGCCTTCGCCCGCGCCCGGCTGACCGGTGTCAAGACCGATGCTTTCGCGATCGAGGTCAATGCTGACGGCTCAAAGGGCTACTACTCGGTTTTCTATGTGCTGGCGAAATCGCCTTACCAGAAGGTCGAGGACCTCAAGGGCAAGAACCTCGGGCTCGTCGACCCGAACTCGACGTCGGGCAACAACATGCCCCGATTCAAGCTGAACCAGATGGGCGTCGATCCCGAGGCCTACTTCTCCAAGGTCGTATTCACCGGCAGCCATGAGAATGCGGTGCTGGCGCTCGCGCAAGGTACCGTGGACGTCGCCGCCAACTGGTGGAATGCCGATGACGATTCCAACCTGACCCGCATGCTCAACAAAGGCATGGTGAAGAGCGCCGACGGTACGCCGATGAAGAAGGAGGACTTCCGCGTCATCGTGAAGTCGGACATGATCATCAACTCGCCCGTCGCCTATCTCAGCGACCTTCCGGACGACATGAAGGCCGCGATCAGGAAGGCGTTCCTGGAAGCAGCACAGAAGGACCCCGAAGCCTTCAAGAAGCTCTCCGACGGCAAGAACAAGCCCTGGGATCCGGTCACGAACGAAGACTACAACAAGACGATCGAGCTGATTAAGTTCGTCGACCATCTGCGCAAGAAGGCGTCCTGATCGTTCGGGACAACGCACCTCGAGCCGGGTCAATCGACCCGGCTCTTTCCATGACTGGCTCGCCTCCGACCGAATGACCATCGCCGTCTCGATCCTTCCCGAGCAACAATTGGCTGCGCTGAATGCGGCTTACCGTAAGGCGGTCGCGCGCAAGCGATTGCGCCTGCTGCTTGGCGCCGTGCTGTTCATCGCCGCGCTGCTCGTCGCTGCGATCGGCGCCGAAGTGAACCTGCGCACCTTCTTCGCCCATTTCGGCAATTTCGTCAGCTACTTCGATCGCATCTTCACGCTCGACAATGGCCAGCGCGTCTGGACCGACATCGGCGAATGGTTCTGGGGCTGGCACAAATGGCTGAAGCTCCTGGGCGAGACGCTGCTGATCAGCTATGTCGGCACGCTGATCGGAGCGATCTTTGCGGTCGCGCTGAACTTCTTCGCCGCCGAAAACACCGCGCCGGCGCGCTGGTTGCTGTTCGTGGTGCGCCGTCTGCTCGAATTCGCTCGTACCGTGCCGAGCATCGTGTTCGCGTTGATCTTCGTCATCGCCTTCGGTCTGGGACCGATGGCGGGCGTGCTGGCGATTGCCATCCATTCGACCGGCGCGCTCGGCAAACAGTTCTCCGAGATCGTCGAGAATGCCGACATGAGGCCGGTCGAAGGCGTGCGCTCGACCGGGGCAAGCTGGCTGTCCTGCATGCGTTTTGCCGTGCTGCCCCAGGTGATCGCGGGCTATGTCAGCTACGCGCTGCTGCGCTTCGAGATCAACGTGCGAGAAGCCTCGGTGATGGGCTTTGTCGGGGCCGGCGGCATCGGGATGGAGCTGATTGTTGCGATCCGCAAGTTCTACTATTCCGACGTCAGCGCGATCCTCCTGACCATTATCGTCACGGTCTTCCTCATCGACATCGGCACCGGCTGGTTGCGTAGCCGCCTGTTCGGCAAGGAGGCACGGACATGAGCCGCCATCCCGAGATCGATACGACACAGCTTCGCGCGCGCTATCCCGATGTCTTCAGCCGGCCGGCGTCCGCGCGTCTCGCGACGCCGGCGATGATCGCCGCCGCGCTCGCGATTCTGGTTTTCGGGCTGGTCGACCTCGACTTTTCGCTGTCGCGTCTCCTTGCCGGCGTCAGCCAGCTCGGCTGGATCACGATGATGATGATCCCGCCAGATCCCGGCTCATCGCTGCCGCTGTATCTCAAGGCGCTCGGCGAGACGTTGTCGATCGCGCTGCTCGGTACCACGCTCGCCGCACTGTTCGCGCTGCCGGTGAGCCTGCTTGCGGCGCGCAACATCGTGCCGTCGGGTCTCTTCCGCTTCCCGGTCCGGCGCTTCCTCGATTCGATACGCGGCGTCGACACGCTGATCTGGGCGCTGGTCTGGATCAATGTCGTGGGTCTCGGGCCGTTTGCCGGGGTGCTGGCGATCGCGGTGTCGGATTTCGGCGCGTTCGGAAAGTTGTTCTCGGAAGCGATCGAGACCGCCGACCAGAAGGAAGTCGAGGGCATCCGCGCCTCCGGCGGCAGTGCCCTGCACGAGATCCGCTTCGGCCTGATGCCGCAGGTGCTCCCCGTCATCGCCGGCCAGGTGCTCTACTACATCGAATCCAACACGCGCTCGGCCACCATCATAGGCATCGTCGGCGCCGGCGGCATCGGCCTCCAGCTCGCCGAGCAGATCCGCGTGCTGGAATGGCAGAAGGTCTCGTTCCTGATCCTGATGATCCTGATTGCGGTGGCCGCGATCGATTTCATCTCGGGCAAGCTGCGCTTTGCGATCATCGGCAGGCGGGCTGTGGCCTGAACGTCGATGCCGTAGGGTGGGCAAAGCGCAGCGTGCCCACCATTTCTACCGAGAACAGGATAGATGGTGCGCACGGCGCAAGTGCGCCTTTGCCCACCCTACGGCACTCTCCCACAAGGGGAGAGGGAAGAGCTACGACTCCACCACAAATTCCACCCGTTCCGCGGCGAAGCGCGAGTGCTTCGTCAGCAGCGGCCTGCCCTCGAGATCGTGGTCGGTCGCATCGACCACCAGGATCGGCCGGCCCAGCGCCAGATCCAGCCGTGAGGCATCGGTCGCATCGACGATGCCGGCCGTGATCCGGGTCGCACCGCGGCGATAGTCGCGCACGCCGTAATGCGCGAGAAGCTTGGTCATCGAGCGCGTCGCCGCGAACACGGCGCCGGCGTCCGGAAACCGCTCCGCCGACAGCCAGGTGGTGGACACGCAGATCGGCGTGCGGTCGGCGAGGCGGATCGCCTCGATCCGTATCAAAGGCGCGCCGGTCTTCAGTCCCAACTCCCGCGCGAGTTCGCGCGTCGCGACATCGTCGGTCGCATCGATCAGCCGCCCATGCGGTTCGCGGCCGCCCGCACCGACAATCTCGGAAAAACGCGTGCGCGAGCGCAGCGGATAGGCGAGCTTCTGCGCCTCGACATAGGTTCCGCTGCCGCGCTCGGCCCGCACCAGGCCGCGCTCGGCGAGGGCGGCCAGCGCGCGCCGCACGGTGTGGCGGTTGACGCGGTAGGTTTCGGCGATCTCCATCTCGCCCGGCAGCTTGTCGCCGGCCGCAAAGCGGCCATCGGCGATGCCGCGCTCGATGCCGTCGGCAACGAGGCGCCATAGCGCGACGCCCGAGGAGGCTGTGTCCTGCATGCTCATGTCGCGGGAAACCTACTCCAGAAATCACATCATTGTCACGAAACAGTCATGGCGTATCCGTATGAAGTTGTCTATTATCATAGACAACTTCGATGCGGCAAGTTTGGTGGATCAGGTGACGCAGCACAACAATCAGCAAGCCCAGCGCAGGGCCGCGATGGCGGTGCTGGCGCAAGCGGAGGCGGGCGAGATCGCCGCTCGCCTCCGCAACTTGGCCTTGGACTCGGCCCTTCCGGCCCATCAGGATCTGCGCGCGCCCGAAAACGGCCTCGTCATGCTGCGCGGCCGGGTCGGCGGCGACGGCGCTCCGTTCAATCTCGGCGAGGCGACGGTGTCGCGTGCCGCGGTGCGGCTTGCGAGCGGCGAGGTCGGGTTCGGCTACACGCTCGGCCGTGATGGTGACAAGGCGCGGCTGATCGCGTTGTGCGATGCGCTGGTCCAGTCCCGTGATTACGGCGGCGCGGTGGAGCGGGGTGTCATCGTGCCCTTGCGAGAGCAGCTTATGATTCGGCGCAAGCAGGCGGCGGCCGAGACCGCCGCGACGAAGGTTGATTTCTACACCATGGTGCGCGGTGAGGGCTGAGATCATGACCACGATTGCGGAATTGCCGCCGGGTTTTGCCGACAAGGTGCTGTCGGCGCAATCGACCTTTCGCTCGGTCATGGACGCCATGGCGCGGCCGGGCTCGGTCCAGCGCATCGTGCCGATGGCGGGAGCGCCTGATACGATGATGCGCGGCACCGCCGCGATCGCGCTCACGCTGTTCGACCACGACACGCCGCTCTGGCTCGATGTGCGGATGGCCGAGAGCTCCGACCTGGTGAAGTGGCTGAAATTTCATACCGGCGCGCCGGTGGTGCAGGATTGCTCGATCGCGAGCTTCGCGCTGATCAGCGACGGCACGGCGCTTCCGCCGCTCGACCGTTTTGCGCTCGGGACGAGCGAATACCCGGATCGTTCGACCACGGTGATCATTCAGGTCGACGGCCTGGCCTCCGGGCGCGGCTTCGAGCTGCATGGCCCCGGCATCGACGGTGTCGCGACGCTGCAGGCGTCGATCAAGCCTTTCGACCTGTTCGAGCGCCTGCGGATCAACGAGGCGCTGTTTCCGCGCGGCGTCGACGTGGTGCTGGTCGCCGATGACGCCGTGGTTGCGATCCCGCGCACTACGCGCGTCGTGAGCAAGGGAAGCTGAACCATGTATGTCGCAGTCAAGGGCGGCGAACGCGCCATCGAGAACGCCCATCGCCTGCTCGCGCATAAGCGGCGGGGCGACCAGAGCGTTCCGGAGGTCACGATCGACCAGATCTCGGAGCAGCTCGGCCTCGCCGTCGACCGCGTCATGAGCGAAGGCTCGCTCTACGATCGCGAGCTCGCGGCGCTGGCGATCAAGCAGGCGCGCGGCGATCTGATCGAGGCGATCTTCCTGGTCCGCGCTTTCCGCGCCACGCTGCCGCGCTTCGGCGCCAGCGAGCCGGTCGACACCGGCGCGATGCGGGTGCAGCGGCGGGTGTCCTCCACCTTCAAGGACATTCCCGGCGGGCAGATCCTCGGGCCGACCTTCGACTACACCCATCGCCTGCTCGACCCCTCGCTCGCCGAAGGCTTCGTTCCCGACGCGCCAGCGACGGCTGAGGCGCCCACCGCGCCTACGCCGCGCGTGACCGACATTCTCGGCCGCGATGGGCTGATCGAATCCTCGCCCCAGGCCGAGGACGGCGCGCCGGTCGGCGATCTCACCCGCGAGCCGCTGAACTTCCCGGCGGATCGCGACCTGCGCCTGCAAAATCTGGCGCGTGGCGACGAAGGCTTCCTGCTGGCGATGGGCTATTCTACCCAGCGCGGCTATGGCCGCAACCATCCCTTCGCCGGCGAGATCCGCTTCGGCGAAGTCGAGGTCGAATTCATCGCGGAAGACGCCGGCTTCGCCGTGCCGCTCGGTTCGATCGAGCTGACCGAGTGCCAGATGGTCAATCAGTTCAAGGGTTCTGCGACCGAAGCGCCGTGCTTCACCCGTGGCTATGGCCTTGCCTTCGGCCAGAGCGAGCGCAAGACCATGTCGATGGCGCTGGTCGATCGCGCACTGCGGGCCCGCGAGCTCGGCGAGGAGGCACTCGCTCCCGCCCAGGACGAGGAGTTCGTGATGTCGCATTCGGACAACGTCCAGGCGACAGGCTTCGTCGAGCATCTGAAGCTGCCGCACTACGTCGACTTCCAGTCCGAGCTCGGCCTGCTCCGCAAGCTGCGGCAGGAGTTCGTGGATGCCAATGCGCCCGATGCCATGAAGGAAGCCGCGGAATGAACGCGCCCGCCTACAACTTCGCCTATCTCGACGAGCAGACCAAGCGGATGATCCGCCGTGCGATCCTGAAGGCGATCGCCATTCCCGGCTACCAGGTGCCGTTCGCCAGCCGCGAAATGCCGATGCCCTATGGCTGGGGCACCGGCGGCGTGCAGGTCACCGCCGCGATCCTCGGTCCCCAGGACGTGCTGAAGGTGATCGACCAGGGCTCGGACGATACCACCAACGCGATCTCGATCCGAAAGTTCTTCGCCAAGACCGCCGGCGTTGCGACGACGACCGCGACGGCGGAGGCGACGGTGATCCAGACCCGCCACCGCATCCCGGAGACGGCGCTGAATGAAAACCAGGTGCTGGTCTATCAGGTGCCGATCCCCGAGCCGCTACGCTTCCTCGAACCGCGCGAGACCGAGACGCGGCGCATGCACGCGCTCGCCGAGTACGGTCTGATGCACGTCAAGCTCTACGAGGACATCGCCCGCTTCGGCCATATCGCGACCGCCTACGCCTATCCGGTGAAGGTGAACGCGCGCTACGTGATGGATCCGTCCCCGACGCCGAAGTTCGACAATCCCAAGATGGACAATTGTCCTGCGCTGCAATTGTTCGGCGCCGGCCGCGAGAAGCGCATCTACGCAATCCCGCCCTATACGCAGGTGGTTTCGCTCGATTTCGAGGATCATCCGTTCGAGCCTTACCGCTTCAACGCGCCCTGCGCGCTCTGTGGCGCGGAAGACTCCTATCTCGACGAGATCGTCACCGACGACCAGGGCGGGCGGATGTTCGTCTGTTCAGACACCGATTATTGCGAGGGCCGCCAGGCCGCTGGCCATCACGGCAGCCTCAGCGCTGCGCCGTACAGGGAGAAGGCGGGCTCACATGGTTGATCAAGGCTTGGCCGATCGCGATACGCTCGAAAACGACCAGCCGCTGCTGGTGGCGCAGTCCCTCAGCAAGTCCTTCGGTCGCATCGCCGCCTGCCGCGACGTCTCCTTCGCGCTCTATCCCGGCGAGGTGCTGGCGATCGTCGGCGAGTCGGGCTCGGGCAAGTCGACGCTGCTGCAGATGCTGTCGGGCCAGCTGGCACCGAGCGCCGGCCATGTGTCCTACCGGATGCGCGACGGCGTCACGCGCGATCTCACGACGCTCGGTGAAGCCGAGCGACGTTTCCTGTTCCGCACCGATTGGGGTTTCGTGCACCAGGACCCCGCGCAGGGCCTCCGCATGGCGGTCTCGGCCGGTGCCAATGTCGGTGAGCGGCTGATGGCCGTGGGCTGGAACCACTACGGCCGCATCCGCGAGACCGCGTCGGACTGGCTCACCCGCGTCGAGATCGACGTCGCGCGCATCGACGATGCCCCGCGCACCTATTCCGGCGGCATGCGCCAGCGTCTTCAGATCGCCCGCAACCTCGTCACCGAGCCGCGGCTGGTGTTCATGGACGAGCCGACCGGCGGCCTCGACGTGTCGGTGCAGGCGCGCCTGCTCGATCTCGTGCGCAGTCTCGTCGCCGAGCTGCATCTCGCCGTCATCATCGTCACCCACGATCTCGCGGTCGCGCGCCTCCTGTCACATCGCGTGATGGTGATGAAGGGCGGCCGCGTCATCGAGACCGGTCTCACCGACCAGGTGCTCGACGACCCCCGCGAGCCCTATACCCAACTCCTCGTCTCCTCGATTCTCCCGCCATGAGCTTTTCGATGACCGCCATGATCGACGTTGCCGATGCCCAAAAGACCTTTACGATGCACTTGCAAGGCGGCATCGAGCTGCCGGTCGTGCGCGGCGTGACGTTCCACGTCAATCCGGGCGAGTGCGTCGTGCTGTCGGGGCCGTCGGGCGCCGGCAAATCGTCGATCCTGAAGATGATCTTCGGCAACTACCGTTGCGATAGCGGCCGCATCGGCATCCGCCATCGCGGCGCGTTGGTCGATCTCGCCGCCGCCGAGCCGCGGCAGGTGCTCAACATCCGCCGCTCCACGATCGGCTATGTCAGCCAGTTTTTGCGGGCAGTGCCGCGCGTTGCCACCATCGACGTCGTTGCCGAGCCGCTGATCGTGAACGGCATGGCACGCGCCGACGCACAGGCGCGCGCCGGCGAGCTGCTGCATCGTCTCAACATCCCCGAGCGGCTCTGGCAGCTGCCGCCCGCCACATTCTCCGGCGGCGAGCAGCAGCGCGTCAACATCGCGCGCGGCTTCATCTCGGACCTGCCGATCCTGCTGCTGGACGAGCCGACTGCCTCCCTCGATGCCGCCAATCGCGCCGTCGTGGTCGAACTGGTCGCTGAAAAGAAGCGTCAGGGCGTCGCCATGGTCGCTATTGTCCATGACGACGAAATCCGTCATCTGATTGCGGACCGCATCGTCGACGTCGCCAGCTTCGCTGCCGCGGCCTGAAGGAAGAGGAAATGAACCCCAAGCCGAAGGACGCCATCATTGCCAACGCCAGGATCGTGCTGGCCGAACGGGTGATCGAACAGGGCTGGCTCGCTCTTGCCGACGGGCGCATCGCCGAGATCGGCGAGGACAGGGCGCCTGCGGGTGCCGAGGACGCCGGGGGCGACCTGATCATGCCCGGCCTGATCGAGCTCCACACCGACCACCTCGAAGCGCATTACGTGCCGCGGCCGAAGGTGTTCTGGAATCCGGTCGCGGCCGTCATCTCCTATGACGGCCAGCTTGCGACCTCGGGCATCACCACCGTGTTCGATTCGCTCCGGGTCTGGCGCGAGGACGGCGCCGAGGAAGTCGACGGCCGCGCCGGAGTGCTCGCCGCCGCGATCACCACCGCGCGTGAGGCAAGCCTGCTGCGCGCCGACCACTTCCTGCACCTGCGCTGCGAGATCCCGATGCCGAGCGTGGTCGAGGAGGCCAGGGAGCTGATCGACCGCCCCGACGTCAAGCTGATGTCGCTGATGGATCACACGCCCGGCCAGCGTCAGTTCCGCGACGAGATCAAGCTGCGCGACTACTATCGCGGCAAGGGCGGCGGCAAGACCGATGCCGAGCTCGACGAGCTGTTCGCAAAGCGCTTCGAGTATCAGAAGCAGTATGCGGCGAACAACATGCGCGAGATCGTGGCCCTGGCGCATCGATACAAGATCCCGCTGGCGAGCCACGACGACACCACCGAGGAGAACGTCGCGGACGCGGTGCGCGATCGCGTCTCGGTGGCGGAGTTCCCGACCACGCTGGAGGCCGCGCGCGGCCTGCACCAGGCCGGCATCGACATTCTCATGGGCGCGCCGAACGTCGTGCGTGGCGGCTCGCACTCCGGCAACATCGCTGCGGTCGATCTCGCCCGCGAAGGCCTGCTCGATATCCTGTCGTCGGACTACATCCCCTCGAGCCTCCTGATGGGCGCGCTGCAACTGCCGGAGCATGTGCCGGCCATCAGCCTCCCGGCGGCAGTTCGCACCGTGACGAAAGCGCCCGCCGAGGCGGTCGGCCTCACCGACCGCGGCGAGATCGCGACCGGCAAGCGCGCCGACCTGATCCGCGTGCACGTTGCCGGCAGCGTTCCCGTCGTCCGCAGCGTCTGGCGCGAAGGGAACCGCGTCGCATGAGCGAGACCGTGACCACGGCGCAGGACGAGGCGGGTGCGATCGGTCCCGGGCGGCTTGTGCTCGTGGTCGGTCCCAGCGGCGCAGGCAAGGACACCTTGCTGCGGCTGGCGCAAGCGGCCTGCGCCGATGATCCCGACATCATCTTCCCGCGCCGGGTCGTGACGCGGGAGTCCTCGGCCGACGAGGACAACATTGCGGTGAGCCAGGAAGAATTCCGCCGCGTGCGAGAGCACGGCGATTTTGCCGTGCATTGGGAGGCGCATGGGCACTCCTATGCCCTGCCGCTCGAGATCAACGACGACATCCGGGCCGGCCGAGCCGTCGTTGCCAACGTCTCGCGCACGGTGATCGCCGCGCTGCGCCGAGCCTATGTCAACGTCGTGGTCGTCGCAATCACGGCGCCGCCGGACGTATTGGCGCAGCGGCTTGCCGCGCGGGCGCGGCACAGCGACGGAAACATCGCCGAGCGGCTGTCGCGCGATGTTGGCGACGCGTCGGAGCGGGCCGACGTCGCCATCCTCAACGCCGGCAGCGCGGACTATCACGGCCGCCAGCTCGTGCGCGTGATCAGGAACGAAGGCTGGCAGGAATAGCTGCCGATGCAACGAGGAGAGAATGGAATGACGGTGGTCGCAACGGTCGAACAGCTGGAAGCCATCTACGGCGCCACCAATGACGCCTCGACCGTGAAAGTCGCCGACCACGTCACGCCGCTCTATCGGATCTTCATCGAGAAGGCGCCGTTTGCCGCGCTCGCCACCATCGGGCCCGAAGGCATCGATTGCTCGCCACGCGGCGATCTCCCCGGCTTCGTCCGCATCCATGATCCCAAGACGCTGATGTTGCCGGACCGCCGCGGCAACAACCGGGTCGATTCCCTGCGCAACATCGTGCGCGATCCCAGGGTGTCGCTGATGTTCCTGATTCCCGGCTCCGGCAACGCCGTCCGCGCCAATGGTCGCGCGCATCTCTCGATCGATCCGGAGCTGCTGGCCTCGTTCAAGGTCGAAGGCAAGGCGCCGCGCAGCGTCATGGTGATGAACGTCGATGAAATCTACTTCCAGTGTGCCCGCGCCATCGTGCGTTCCGACCTCTGGAATCCCGACAAGCGCGTCGATCCAAGAACGCTGCCGACGCCCGGCCAGATCCTCGCCGAGATGAGCGAGAACAAGGTCGGCGGCGCGGAGTACGACCGCATCTGGCCCGAACGCGCGGCCGCGACGATGTGGTGATTCTTCTGACGCTCTCCCCTTGTGGGAGAGGGTGGCTCGCCGCGATAGCGGCGAGACGGGTGAGGGGTGTCTCTCCGCAAGCACATCTCTCGCGATTTTGCTTTGTGGATAGATACCCCTCATCCGGCGCTTCGCGCCACCTTCTCCCACAAGGGGAGAAGGAAAGAGAGCCCGCGGCGACGGCTACCCCTAGTTAAACGCCATCCCGCCGCTGAGCGCCACGGTCTGCCCGGTCATGTAGGCGTTGTCGACCAGCAGCATCACCGCTCTCGCCACCTCCTCCGCCGTGCCGAAGCGGCCGAGCGGGATACGGCTGACGAGCTGAGGCTGACCGCTCATCATGTCGGTCTCGATCAGCGACGGCGCCACTGCGTTGACGGTAACGCCCTCCTTCACCAGCCGCGCGGCATAGCCTCGTGTGAGACCTTCCATGCCGGCCTTGGACGCATTGTAGTGCGGGCCGATCGAGCCGGCGCCGCGCGCAGCTCCCGAGGAGATGTTGACGATGCGGCCCCACTTCCTCGCGCGCATCGACGGCAGCACGGCCTGCGTGCACAGGAAGGCGGATTTCAGGTTGACCAGGATGGTGCGGTCGAAATCGTCTTCGGTGAGATCGTCGATGCCGCGCGTGATGGCGATGCCGGCATTGTTGACGAGGATGTCGACCGGCCCGAGCCCGGCCGTCACGCGCTCGACCATTCCGGCCACGGCCTCGGCTTGCGAGACGTCGGCGGCGACGACGATGGCACGGCCGCCTTGCCTGCCGATCTCGCCAGCCAGCTGCTCGGCCTGCCCGATCTGCTCGCGGCAATTGATCGCCACGGCAGCACCTGCTTCGGCCAGCGCGCGACAGACCGCGGCGCCGATCCCGCGCGACCCGCCGGTCACGAGCGCGGTGCGCCCCTTGAGAGTCTCTGACATGAAAGCTCCGATCGATTCATGGACGGCCGGATCGTCAGGCGGCAGCCGCTGGCATTCAACTCACAAGGTCGCTACAGGACATCAGCTCCTGCGGCGCGCCCTGGTGCGCGCCGCCTTCTTTGCGGCGGCGGAGCGGACCTTGGCGCCCTTGGTGTGGCTCGCTTTCCGCGCGGCGGCCGAACGTGACGCCGCGGTTCGGCGGCTTGCGGCCCGCTTGCCCTGTTTCGACAGCGCACTGCGTGATGCGGTCGAGCGCGGCTCCTTCTTCAGGACGTTCTCGACCGCACGCGAGACGCGCGGGCGGCGCTTGGGCGTGCGTTTACCCTGGCCGACCTCATAGGCATATTTGGCGCTGCTGCGCGTCGCCTTCTTGGTGCGCCCCTTGCGTGGCGGCGGCAGATCGACACCGGCGCGGCGTGCCTCGGACAGGCCGATAGCGATGGCCTGCTTCGTCGAGCGCGCCCCGTGCTTGCCCTTCCTGATCCTGTCGATCTCGTCCTTGACGAATTCGCCGGCCTGCGTGCTCGGCGATTTGCCGGCGCGCTTGTCCTGTTTGGCTTTGCGAATGACTTCCTGTCTTGGCATGGTCGAGTTCCCTTCTTGATTGAGAAGGATGTCTCACCGCAACGCGCAAGGCAGAAGATCGATCCAGTCAGTTCCTCAGCGCCGCCAGCAGCTCGTCCGGACGTTCGGCCATGATCATGTGACCGGCGCCGCGCACCACGACGGTCTTCGCATGCGGGATCGCGGCCGCAAGCGCCTTGCCCGCCTTCGCCGGCGTCATCATGTCCCGCTCGCCGAGAATGAGCGTCGTCGGCACCTTGATGCTCGCCGCGGCGGCAAGCGCATTCGCATAGGCATTGCAGGCCGACAGATCCTTGAACAGCACGCCGGGCTCGCAAGCCTGAAGCACGGCCTGTGCGCCGCCATGCATCCACAGGCCCGGTGCGAGGCTGCCGCCGAGTTCGGCGCTGAAGCCGAGACCCCAGATCGAGACCATGTCGTTTGCATCCTGCGAATTGGCTTCGGCCGCCTTTAGGAGATCCGGGCCGACCGTCATGGTCGCGGCGGTGCCGATCAGGCTCAGCGCGGAGACCTTGTCGGGATGGCGCGCCGCCGTCTCCAGCGAGATCAGCGAGCCCATGGAATGGCCGATCAGATGCGCCTTGGTGGCGCCTGCCGCATCCAGCAGCGCCGCCGTCCAATCGGCCATCTCGGCGATGCTGCCGAGTGAAGGCCCGGCGGAGCGGCCGTGGCCGGGCAGGTCGGGCGCCAGCACGGCAAAACCGTGATGAGCGAACCAGCGCGTGTGCAGCGCCCAGGTGGAATGGTCGAAGCCGGCGCCGTGGATGAAGACGACCGCGGGCAGCGACTTGTCGAAGTCGCGGCCGCCGGTCGCCGCGAACACTTCAGTGCCGTTGACGGAGAGCTTCATGGCGTCAGACCTTTTGCGAAATGCGCAGCGCTTGGGCGAGATCGTCGATGATGTCGCTTGCCGTCTCGATGCCGACCGACAGCCGCACCAGCTCCTCGCCGATGCCGGCGTCCCTAAGCTGCTCGGCATCCATCTGCTGATGCGTGGTCGAGGCCGGGTGGATCACCAGCGTCTTGGCGTCTCCGACATTGGCGAGATGGCTGATCATGCGCAAGCTTTCGATGAACTTGCGCCCCGCCGGTCGGCCGCCCTTGATGCCGAAAGAGACGATCGAGCCGGCGCCGCGCGGCAAGAGCTGCTTGGCGAGCTGATAATCGGGATGGGTCTCCAGCGAGGGGTGCAACACCCAGTCGACGGCCTTGCTGGATTTCAGTGCCTCCAGCACGAGATGCGTGTTCTGCATGTGGCGGTCCATGCGCACAGGAAGCGTTTCCACGCCTTGCAGCAGCTGGAACGCGTTGGTCGGCGACAGGCAGGCGCCGAAATCGCGCAGGCCCTCGGTGCGGGCGCGCATGATGAAGGCCGCCGTGCCGAACTGCTCGTCGAAGACGATGCCGTGATAGCCGCCATAGGGCTCGGTCAGCACGCTGAACTTGGAGGACGCCCGCCAGTCGAAGCGGCCGCCGTCGACGATGGCGCCGCCGATCGCGATGCCGTGGCCGCCGATCCATTTGGTCGCCGAATGCATGACGATGTCGGCGCCCAGCTCGATCGGGCGGCTGAGATAGGGCGTGGCAAAGGTGTTGTCGATCAGCAGCGGAATCTTTGCGTCATGCGCGATCTGCGCGACCTTGGGGATGTCGAGCACCTCGAGCCCGGGATTGCCGATGGTCTCACCGATCACGAGCTTGGTGTTCGGCTTGATCGCGGCGCGGAACGCGTCGAGGTCGCGCGGCTTGACGAAAGTGGTGGTGATGCCGAAGCGCGGCAGGGTGTGCGCCAAGAGGTTGATGGTGCCGCCATAGAGCGAGCTCGACGCCACGATGTGGTCGCCGGCATTGAGCAGCGTGGCGATGGCCAGATGCAGCGCGGCCATGCCGCTCGCGGTGCAGATGGCGCCGACGCCGCCCTCCAGCGCCGCAAGCCGCTCCTCGAGAACGCCCGTGGTCGGATTGGAGATGCGGGTATAGATGTGGCCGGCGCGCTCCAGGTTGAACAGCGCCGCGGCGTGATCGGAATCCTGGAACACGTAGGACGTGGTCTGGTAGATCGGCACCGCGCGGGCGCCGGTCACGGGGTCCGGATGCTGGCCCGCATGCAGGCTCAGGGTCTCGAAGGCAGGCGGTTTTGGCGCGGGCATGCGTGGCCTCGTTGGTCGGTCGGCGATGGCGGCTCTTGTGCCATAAAAACGCGTGCGAAGTCAGCCATTGACAGCGCCGCCTAACCCCGGATCGCCTGCTCGATGGCGCGCGCCTCCCGCAACAGAATCTCCGCGACCTCCTGCTCGCGGCGGGGGCCGAGCCTGGTTCGAACGGCGGAGACCGTGATCGCGGCGGTTGGCTGTCCGTCCGGGGTCTTGATCCAGGTCGAGATCGATTTGGTGCCCTGCACGAGGCCGATCTCTCTCATGTTGTAACCCCGCCGCCGCGCTGCAGTGACCTGGCTCGTCACGGTGCCCACGTCGGTCCGGTAGGCCTCGAACCGCTTCTCATTCGCCGCGATGATCTTTCGCGCGTCCGGCGCCGGCATCGCAGCGAGGATGGCAACGCCGGCGCTGGAGACGCCGAGCGGCCGGCGCGCGCCGACCTCGATCGACAGCACCTGGATCGGATAGACGCCGATCCGGCGATCGACGCAGAGCGTGTCGTTGCCGGTGCGCACCGTCAGGAACAGCGTGTCGCCGATCTCGGCAGAAGCGCGCTGCAGCGACGGATTGGCGGCGACCAAGAGCCGCGAGGGCCGCGGCCGCGCGAGCGCCAGCTCAGGCACCTGGTTGCCGATGGCGTAGCGGCCGCTCTTGCCATGCCGCTCGACGATGCCTTCCTCGATCAGCACGTGGACGATGCGATGCACGGTCGGACGGGTGAGGCCGGTGGCGCGCACCACCTCGGCCATTGGCACACCGTCTTCGCGGCCTGCGGCAAGGATGCGCAGCACTGCGAGCGCGCGCCGGATCGCCTGCGCGCCCTGTCGCGGTTCCATGGCGCCGCGGGCGGATTTCGTCGAACGCCTCTTGTCCATAATATGGACAAGAACGCCACAATTCCCTCGACAGGGCAAGCGCGCATCTGGAGATTGCGGCCCAATCGGAATGCCATGCGAGGCGCCAGGCATTCGAACTGAGTTCGTAGCGCTGCCGGGAGGTTAACATGAGATTAATCTGGATTGCCATAGCTGCCGTCACTGCGATGCTGGCGGGGCCGGCGTCGGGCCAGCAATGGCCGGCGCGCAACGTCAAGCTGATCGTGCCTTATCCCGCCGGCGGCAATGTCGACAGCGCCGCACGCATCGTCGCCGACAAGCTCCAGGAGAAGCTCGGCCAGCCCTTCATCATCGAGAACAAGGCCGGCGCCGGCGGCATGATCGCGGGCGAAGCCTTCGCGAAATCCGCGCCTGACGGCTACACGCTGTTCGTCGGCGCCAACGGTCCGGTGCTGTTCGCGACCGAGATCAACAAGCGCGACGCCTATAATTGGAAGAAGGACTTCCTGCCGATCTCGACGATCTCGATGACGCCGCTGGTGCTCGAGGTGCATCCGTCGGTGCAGGCGACGAATCTCAAGGAGTTCATCGATCTCGCCAAGCGTGAGCCCGGCAAGCTGACCATGGCTTCGCCCGGCCCTGGCACCACCAACCACCTGCTCAGCGAGCTGATGCAGTCGAACCTCGGCGTGCAATGGGTCACCGCGCACTATCGCGGCAATGCGCCGGCGATCAACGATCTGCTCGGCGGCCAGGTGCAGTTCGCGTTCGACCAGCTCACGGTCAGCCTCCAGCACATCAAGGCCGGCCTGTTCCGCGCGCTCGCGGTCACCAGCCCGCATCGGCTGAAGTCGCTGCCCGACGTGCCGACCTTCGCCGAACTCGGCTACAAGGATTTCGACGGCCAGACCTTTACCGGCCTGTTCGCGCCCGCCGGCACGCCGGCGCCGATCGTGGACAAGCTGCACGAGACGCTGGTCGCGATCCTGAAGGATCCTGCCGTGGTCGACAAGTTCGAGAAGCTCGGCGGCGAGGCTGCGCCGATGACGCCGACAGAGTTCAAGGCCTATCTCGAACGCGAGGACGCCAAATGGATTCCGGTGGTGCGCAAGGCCAACATCAGGGCGGATTGATCAATGCGGATCGATCCCACCGAACTCGGCGCCGAGCGCATCTACCGGCTGATGACCGGCATCGTGGTGCCGCGCCCGATCGCGTGGGTCACGAGCCTGTCTGCCAAGGGCGTGCTCAACCTCGCCCCGTTCAGCGCCTTCACCTTCGTCTCGCAGAAGCCGCCGATGCTCGCCATCAGCGTCGGCCGCAAGGGCGCCGATTACAAGGACACCGCGCACAACATCCTCGACACCGAGGAATACGTCATCCACATCGCCGATACCCCGCTGATGAATGCGGTGCACGACAGCTCGGTCGAGCATCCGCCTGAAATCAGCGAGGTCGAGCATCTCGGACTCGAAACACTGCCCTGCGACCTCATCAAGGTGCGGCGGCTCGCTGCCGCGCCGGTCGCGATGGAGTGCCGCTTCCGGCAGTGCCTCGAGTTCGGCGAGGCCAAGAGCAGGCTGATCGTCGGCGAGGTCGTGATGTTTCATCTACGCGACGGCCTCGTGAATGACGGCAAGGTCGAGACCAAGGCGCTCGACCCGATCGCGCGGATCGGCGGGCCGCGCTACGCCCGGCTCGGCGAGATCGTGACGCTGAACACCGTATTCCAGACTCCCAAGTCGAAAGACTGAGTGCGCGGGTCTGTCTCGGGCCCAGCTGCCTCAAGATCATTGGAGGAAATACAATGCGACTCCTGAGCTATCTCCTGGATGGAGAGCCGCGCTACGGAGCGGCCGTCGAAGGTGGTGTGATCGATCTGACCAGGCGGATCGGTCGCGATTTCTCGGATGTGAAGGCGCTCATCGCAGCCAACGCGCTGTCCGATGCGCAGGAAGCGGCGGCCGGGCAGAAGCCCGATTACCCGTTGGAAAAACTCGTCCTGCTACCGCCGGTACTGGCGCCGGAAAAGCTCTGGTGCATCGGCGTCAACTACGCCGAGCGCAACGCCGAATATAAAGACAGTTCGGACCTGCCCAAATATCCCAGCCTGTTCGTGCGCAGCATGTCCTCGATATCAGGCTCCGGCCAGCCGATCGAGAAGCCGAAGGTCTCCGAGCAGCTCGACTACGAGGGCGAGCTCGTCATCGTGATCGGGCAGGGCGGCCGCCACATCCCGCGCGAGAAAGCGTGGTCGCATATCTTCGGCATGACGCTGTGCAACGAGGGCACGATCCGCGACTGGCTGCGCCACGGCAAGTTCAACGTCACGCAAGGCAAGAATTTCGACCGCTCCGGTAGCATCGGTCCCTGGATCGTCACCGCGGACGAGCTCGATCCGCGCGGGCCGCACGACATCATCACGCGCGTCAACGGCGAGGTGCGGCAGCAGGATACGACCGAGCGGCTGATGTTCCCGTTCGATGTCCTGATCGCCTATCTCTCTACCTTCGCGACGCTCAAGCCAGGCGACATGATCGTGACGGGCACGCCGACCGGCGCGGGCGCGCGGTTCGATCCGCCGCGCTGGCTGAAGGTCGGCGACGTCGTCGAGGTCGAGTCGAGCCGCATCGGCGTGCTCCGTAACACCGTGGCCGCGGAGCAATAGATCATGCTGGATGTTGCGACGATCGAACGCCTTGCCGCGCGCCTCGACGAAGCCGAGCGCACGAAATCGCTGATCCCGATGTTCACGAAGGAGTACCCGGATTTCAGTATCGAGGACGCCTACGCGGTGCAGCGCGCCTGGACCAGGCTCCAGCTCGGCCGCGGCCGCGTCATCAAGGGGCACAAGATCGGCCTGACCTCGAAGGCGATGCAGAACGCGGTCGGCATCTCCGAGCCCGATTACGGCGTGCTGTTCGCCGACATGTTCTATGCCGATGCGACGCCGATTCCGTTCGACCGTTTCCACGCGCCGCGCATCGAGGTCGAGCTTGCCTTCGTGCTGAAGGCACCGCTGCGCGGGCCCGATTGCACCATTTTCGACGTGCTCAACGCCACCGATTACGTCACGCCCGCGCTCGAAATCCTGGAGACCCGGATGCATCGCGTCGATCCGGAGACGGGCAAGGCGCGCAAAGTCATGGACACGATCTCGGACAACGCGGCCAATGCCGCGCTGGTGCTCGGCGGCCGGCCGATCCGCCCGATGGATGCGGATCTGCGCTGGATCGGCGCGCTGCTGTTCCGCAACGGCGAGGTCGAGGAGACCGGCCTTGCCGCCGGCGTGCTCAATCATCCCGCCAACGGCATCGCCTGGCTCGCCAACCGCCTCGCGCCGCATGACGAGCATCTCAAAGCCGGCGAGGTCGTGCTGGCGGGCTCGTTCACGCGTCCGGTCGACATCCGCCGCGGCGACACGTTTCATGCCGATTACGGCGCGTTCGGCTCGGTGTCGTGCCAGTTCGTCTGAAGCAACAACAATCAGGGAGCGCACCATGACGGGTCAAACGCGGCGCAAGAGCATCCACATCGGCGGCTTCAAGCACGTCAATCCGATTCCGAACGCCTGCCGCATCGGCAATCTCGTGATGTCGGGCGTCATCCTCGGCCGCGATCCCGCGACCAATGCAATGCCCGAGAGCCTCGACGCTCAATGCGCCAACATGTTCGCGCATATGAAGGCGACGGTGGAGGCTGCCGGCGGCACCACCGACGACATCATCAAGATGACGGTGTGGCTGAAGGACCGCGGCAATCGCGGCCCCGTCAATGTCGAGTGGCTCAAGATGTTTCCGGACGAGCATTCGCGCCCGGCGCGCCACGCGCTGCCGATGGACAACATGGATGGCGGCGCGCTGGTGCAGTGCGACTTCACCGCCGTGATCGACTGAGGAGTTTTGCGCATGCCGACCTATCTGCCGTTCGATCCCAATCCGCGCCACCCGAGCAAGGCGCCGCCGCCGAAGACGGTCGACAGCCAGTTTCACGTGCTGGGTCCCATCGACAAATATCCGGAGCGTCCCGGCGCCGCCTATCGGATGCCGACCGCGACCTGGGAAGCGGCGCTGCGCATGCACAAGGCGCTCGGCATCGAGCGCGGCATCATCGTGCAGACCACGACCTACGGTGCCGACCATGCCGTCGTGCTCGACGGGCTCAAAGCCATGGGCCCGAACTATCGCGGCTGCGCCAACGCGCTGGTGTTCGCCGAGGCGAGCGACTCCTACCTCGCCAAGCTGCATGATGCCGGCGTTCGCGGCGCACGCTTCAGTTTCCGCCAGGAGCTTGGTGCCGTGCTCTCCGATGCCGATTTCGCCCGCGCTATCGCGCGCATCCGCGAGCTCGGCTGGTACGCCAAGATCCAGCCGGAGAAGGACGGCATCATGTCGAGCGTCGCCAAGTATGAAGACCTCGGCGTGCCCGTGCTGATCGACCACATGGCGCGCCCCGATCCCGAAGCCGGCAAGGCCGATCCGAACCTGCGCAAGATGCTGGAGCTGCTCGGCAAGGGCAATTTCTGGGTCATGCTGTCGCTCGGCGAGAAGACCTCGAAGACCGGGGCTCCCTACGACGACGTAATCCCGATCGCGCGCGCCTATATCGAGGCCGCTCCCGATCGCTGCGTCTGGGCCAGCGACTGGCCGCATCCGGTCTCGGTGAAGCAGCCGCCGAACGATGCCGACCTGCTCGAGCTGATGTACCGCTACGCGCCGGACCAGGCGGAGCTCGAGAAGATCCTGGTGCACAATCCGGCCAAGCTGTTTGGGTTTGCGGATTAGTCGGAATAGAATTCGGCCACGAGCAGGCTCTCTCCGTTCCCTCCCCCCTTGTGGGGGAGGGGCAGGGAGGGGGGCCACACGGGGATTCCATCCGTTACGTACCGGCCCTGATACTTCGTTAAACAATCGATACCTTTTCCTGGGCTACCCCCCTCCCTAACCCTCCCCCACAAGGGGGGAGGGAGCGCACCTCCGTCGGGGCGCGATTGCGCCTCACATCGCCGGCTGCTTCGCCAACCTCTCCCGCACCTCGGCTGCGATCTCGAACGAGCGCAGCCGCGCGGCGTGGTCGTAGATCTGCCCCGTCGTCATCAATTCGTCCGCGCCGGTCTCTGCGATCAGCGCCCTCAGCTTCTCTTCCACCACATCAGGCGAGCCGACCGCAGAGCAGGACAGCGACTGGCCGACGCCGGCCTTCTCGGCCGGCGACCACAGCGCGTCCATGTCGCCAGTCGGCGGCGGCAGCGGCCCCGGCGTGCCGCGGCGCAGATTGATGAACTGCTGCTGCAGCGACGAGAACATCCGCTGTGCCTCGTCGTCGGTGTCGGCGGCGAACACGTTGACGCCGATCATCGCGTAGGGCTTGTCGAGCTGCGCCGAGGGCTCGAACCGCGCGCGATATTCGCGCAGCGCCGGCATCATCATCTGCGGCGCGAAATGCGAGGCGAACGCAAAGGGCAGCCCGAGCATCGCGGCAAGCTGCGCACCGAAGGTGCTCGATCCCAGGATCCACAGCGGCACCTTGGTCCCCATGCCGGGCACGGCGCGGATCGCCTGGTTCGGCTGCACGTCGCCGAGCAGCGCCTGCAGCTCCAGCACGTCGTGCGGAAAATTCTCGGAGGTGGTGGCGAGGTCGCGCCGCAATGCCCGCGCGGTGAACTGGTCGGTGCCGGGCGCCCGGCCGAGCCCGAGATCGATCCGCCCGGGATAGAGCGATTCCAGCGTGCCGAACTGCTCGGCGATGACGAGCGGCGAATGGTTCGGCAGCATGATCCCGCCCGAGCCGACGCGGATCGTCCTGGTCCCGCCCGCGACGTGGCCGATCACGACCGACGTCGCCGCGCTCGCGATTCCCGTCATGTTGTGATGCTCGGCGAGCCAGAACCGTTTGTAGCCCCACGCCTCGGCATGCCGGGCAAGGTCGAGCGAGTTGCGGAAAGCCTGCGCCGCATCGCCGCCCTGGCGGATGGGAGCGAGGTCGAGCACGGAGAAGGGGATCATACGGGGGCTGCCGGTGTGGAGGGCTGCGCGATCATGCGCGTCTTGAGGAAAGACATGTAGTGGCGGCGCGCAGGATGGGTAGAGCCCTCGCATGTTTCGTCACCAGGGGCTGGTGGGTTCTCCGCCACGCGACCCATCCTGCCCGCCAAGAGCTGCCTGGCCGCCATGAGCTGCGAATGCCCCGGTTCACAACACTGTTATTGCGACCGATGGTCCCCTCCCTCTCAACTGGGCGTTCTGCGCCTGTTGTTGTAGCTTGCTCGAGCAAGAGCCCCGTTGCCGGGAGGAACTGACATGACCAACGTCGCACTCGACCGCCGCAGCATCCTCGCCGCCGGCGGCACCGTCCTCGCAACCGGGGTCTTGGTATCGGCCTTCCCCGGCCTCCTGTTGCCCGCCCGCGCCGACGGCCTCGCACCGACCCAGTCGATGTCGGGCGGGGCGAACAACTATCGCAAGGGCGCGGCGATCGTGGAGCGGATCGGCAAGGGCGGCTTCTGGATGAGCGGCACCGTTCGCCGCGCCGGCGATGGCGCTCCGCTGGCCGGGCAGCGCATCCAGATCTGGGCGCACACGGTCGAAGGACAGGAGCATGAGCCGCAGAGCCATGGCGCCACGCTCACGGACAAGGACGGCAAGTTCCGGCTCGAGATGCCGCAGATCATTCCGATCTTCGGCCAGCCGCATGGCCACCTCGCCTATGACAGCGGCGAATTCAAAACCGTCTTCCTGCGGCCGGTGATGCGGAGCGCCAAGGAAACCAGCCTCGAGGCGCACTTCGTGCTGCAGCCGGCCTGAGCTGACTCTGCAAATGAGGGGATGGAGATCGGCTCGGGCGGTCCTGATCTGGGTCGCCCTTGCTTTGGCCATTTGCGTGCCGATCGCCGCAGCTGCAACAAGCGAGCAACTCGCATGGCGCGGCCCGGTCTACATTCTTGCCGGCTTCGCCGGGATCATCGCCCTCGGCCTCGTGCTGGTGCAGCCGCTGCTGATCGGCGGATATCTGCCGGGCCTGCCGGCCTATCGCGGACGGCGCACCCATCACTGGATCGGCGGTGCGCTGGTGGTGGCGGTGGTGATCCACGTCGCCGGCCTCTGGTTCACCAGCCCGCCCGACATGATCGATGCCCTGACCTACGCATCGCCAACGCCGTTCTCTCCCTTCGGCGTGACCGCGATGTGGGCCATCTTCATCGTCGCGCTGCTGGCTCTGCTGCGCCGGCGGTTGGGACTGCGGCTGCGAACCTGGCGCATCGTCCATATCCCCCTCGCGATCGTCATCGTCGCGGGCAGCGTGGTGCATTGCCTGCTGATCGAGGGGACGATGGAAACGATCTCGAAAGCGGCACTGTGCGCAGCTGTCCTCGCGGTGACCGTAAAGGTCATGATCGATCTCTGGAGACGACGGACGCTGCGCGGCGAGAGTGTTGCGCGGCAGTAAGCGCGCGGAACTGACCGCGCGTCGCAGACCTGCTTGATCGAACACACTTGATCTAACACATTGAGCGGCATTCATTGGGCGACGTCAGCGCCGGTGACCTCTGCTTGCCGCAGATGGCGAGGGCGCATATCCTTGCGCAATGGCCGCCAGCGATCCCGATCTGAAAGCCTTCCTGCTCGCCACACCGTTCTTCGGCGGTCTCCCGGAGCCGAGCCTCGACTTCCTGATTTCAATGCTGGTCGAGCGCCGCTTCAAGGCAGGCAGCACCGTCGTGGCGGAAGGCGAGCCGGGACGCTCGATGTTCATCGTCGAATCCGGCCGGCTGGCGGTGAGCAAACGGACCAAGGCGGACCGCGTCATCCCGATTTCCGTTCTGGAGCGAGGGGATTTCTTCGGGGAGATGACGCTGATCGAAATGCAGAACCGCTCCGCCACGGTGGTCGCGGAGAGCCCGACCGTGCTGTACGAGCTGACGGCCCAGAAGCTCTACGCCTGCTACAAGGCGGACATCCATGCCTACGTGATCGTCCTGCAGAACATCAATCGCGAGCTGTGCCGCCGGCTGCGCCGTTCGGACGATCGTTTCGCGGCCCTGCAGAGGAATGGCAACGATTGATGGTGCGCAGCCCGCAGGATGGGTAGAGCCCTTGCGAAACCCATCCTGTTTCGAGGCTCGAAGGGAGCCGATGGGTTTCGCTTCGCTCTACCCATCCTACGGCTACCGAGATCCTCGACGGGCCCTGGCATCACGACTTATCGTGCGCGTACTTCTCCAGGACCAGCCGATTATACTCGTCCCGGACGGCTCTGCGGGACACATGCCCCTTCCGGTCCTTGGCGATTTTCAGAAGATCAGGATCGGTCGGGGCTTTTGATTTCCGCCGAAATCTCGCAAAGAAAGGGGTCGTCGGCTCCGACATCCTTCCAAACAGGCGGTCGAACCATCCCATTGTGTCCTCCCGGACATGTCGCGAGCGAAAAGACTATCACCAGGAAATGAGGGGTCAACGTGCCGTGTGACTGCAATTTTCGAAGAGGCGCAACCGCAAGCTGATGTCGGCCGCAACGCTTCTGGCCCTCGGGCAAAACCCCCCCCAATCCCGTCAATCCCCTTCCGCGAAAATATTCTCCTTTACCGAAATTCGGAATTACGGTATCCATCGCGCATCCCGGCCCGAGGAGAGGGGCGATCGTACGTCGCAACGAACGTGGGTGGGGGTGCGGTGGACGCGGCTGCGTCGGGCATGCGAGGCGGGACCAGGGCGAGATGAACCTCGTGAGGTCCAACAGCGTGCGGACGGACGGCGCCAACATCCGGCGAAGCCTCTCGGCAGAGCCGGAAGCTGCGTACGGCGAAAACGCGTCGTCCTGACCGTCGTTGCTACGGTCAAGCCTTGCGGAGACGGATCGGGGCCCAACCGGGTCACGGAACATCGCCAATTCGCGAGGTGACGGAGGCCAGAAGGAACTCGGCTCCGGGGAGAGCGCGCATAAGCCGTCAACCCATCGCGCAGGGAAGGCCGGGTGTTTTCCGGCCCACCTGTTGTCCGCCTGCGCATTTGCGTGTGCAAATACCTGAGCGCAGCGGATCGTGGGTGCCAGCCGGCACCCGGCTTTCCCTGCGCCCTCTTCACATGGAGAGGGTCAAGGAAACCAGCAAAACTCGGACGCTTCGCGCCGCGAGAACCCTGCTTCATGTGTGAACACAGGAACGACCGAGCTTTCTTGCCTCGCCGATGCCGCTCGAGGATCAGCGGCGGGCGGCGATCGCCGTCAGCTCCAGCCTGACGCCCGGGCCGAGGTCCGCGACGCCGATCGCGGCACGCGCCGGCAGATGGTCCGCGGTGAAATAGCGCTTCCACACCTGGTTGAACGCCGCCTTGTCGGCGAGATCAGCCATGAAGATGGTCACCTGCAGAACGCAGGAGAGATCGGAGCCGGCCCCCTCGAGCAGCGTCTTCAACTGGCGCAGCACATCGTCGGCCTGGCCCGCCATGTCGAGCCCCGGATCCTCGGGAACGATGCCGCCGAGATAGAGCACGCCGTTATGCTCGACGATCTCGTGGAGCAGTCCTTCGTAGGGCAGGGAACGTTTGATCACGATGGCATCCGGGGAGTTGCGGGCTCGCTGGCCAGGCGCAAGGCTTGTTTCAATAGGGCTCGCTTCAATGGGAGAAGCTGGTGCTGCCAGACAGGATTGAACTGTCGACCTCTCCATTACCAATGGAGTGCTCTACCACTGAGCTACGGCAGCATGTGCTGGTGAAAGAATCGGGCGCCCGAGGGGGCCTACCAAGCGGGCCGATATCTGCCACAAGCCCCCCTCCTGTGCAAGCTTGCAAGCCCCGCCGAAACGAGAAAATCGAGCCGATATCGGGGCCAAAATGCCTCATTTGATGAGAAATCACCGACTTTCCGCCGATTCGGGGCCCGATATCCCGGCCAACTGGCCAGTTGCCCGGGACACTGGACTTGCTCCATTTCGCGTTTCGCACGATCGGATCGCGTCGGCCTCTTGAGCTGCCACACTTCGGTGGCATCCTGTCCCCGATTTCCGTGAATGGGCCCTTGATGACCGACCAGAACGACAAGAGCGCGAGGAAGGCGCGGGCATCCCGCGACGACCGGCTGAAATCGGCGCTGCGCGAGAACCTGAAGCGGCGGAAGGTGCAGGCGCGCGAACGCGCCGCAAGCACCGACCCCTCGCAGAAGGACGATGGTTGCCTAAATGAGGGGGCCGCCGGCAAGACCGGCAGTTGAGGCGGCGGCTGGAATTTTTGGAGTGCATAAGGTGGCCATGGGGCAGGACGAACCACAACGAACCGACCGTGACGCGCAGCTGTCGCGTTTCATTCGCCCCGAGCAGACCTTTCCGGCGCTGTCACCGGCCGAGATCGAACGGATCAGGCACTTCGGCGAAATCCGCACCTTCGCGGATGGCGAGTTGCTGTTCGAGACCGGCAAGCCCGGCCCCGGCATGTTCGTCGTGCTGAAGGGCCTTGTCGCCATCACCCAGCGCGACGGGCTGGGCCACGTCACCCCGGTGATCGACCAGGGGCCGGGGCAATTCCTGGCCGAGCTCAGCCAGCTCTCCGGCCGGCCTGCGCTGGTCGACGGCCGCGCCGAGGGCGATGTCGAGACGCTGCTGCTGCCGCCGGACCGGCTGCGCGCGCTGCTGGTCGCCGAGGCCGAGCTCGGCGAGCGCATCATGCGGGCGCTGATCCTGCGCCGGGTCAATCTGATCCAGGACGGCGCCGGCGGCCCCGTGCTGATCGGACCGTCGAACTCCGTCGGGGTGGTGCGGTTGCAGGGGTTCCTCACCCGCAACGGCCAGCCGCATCATCTGCTCGACCCCGATCGCGATCGCGATGCGGCTGAGCTGATCGCGCGGTATTTGCCGAAGCCCGAAGACTGGCCGCTGGTCGTCACTGCCGATGGCGCGGTGCTGCGCAACCCGAACGAGACCGAGCTCGCGCGCGCCATCGGCATGATCGGCGGCGCAAAGGGTGACCGCATCTACGACGTTGCGGTCGTCGGCTGCGGACCCGCAGGGCTCGCCACCGCCGTGTATGCCGCGTCCGAAGGGCTGTCGGTCGCCGTGCTCGACACCCGCGCCTTCGGCGGCCAGGCCGGCGCCAGCGCGCGGATCGAGAACTATCTGGGCTTTCCGACCGGCATCTCGGGCCAGGCCCTGACCGCGCGTGCGTTCACCCAGGCGCAGAAATTCGGCGCCGACATCATGATTCCGGTGACGGTGAAGTCGCTGGACTGCACGCGCGGGAATGGCGCATTTTCGGTGACGATCGAGGGCAGCGATCCCCTGCGTTCGCGCGCCGTGGTGGTCGCGAGCGGCGCGCGGTATCGCCGGCCTGACATCGTGAACCTCGACAAGTTCGAGGGACGCGGCGTCTGGTACTGGGCCTCGCCGGTCGAGGCGCGGCTCTGCGCCGGCGAGGAGGTGGCTCTCGTCGGTGCCGGCAATTCGGCAGGACAGGCCGCCGTGTTCCTGTCGGGCCACGCCAGGAAAGTGCTGATGATCATCCGCGGCGGCGGCCTGGGCGCCAGCATGTCGCGCTATCTCATCGAGCGCATCGAAGCGACACCGAACATCGAACTGATGTTCAACACCGAGATTACCGCGCTCGAGGGCGACGAGGCCTCGCTGCTGCGGCGCATCCGCTGGAAGAGCCGGTTGTCGGACGACGAGGATTCTGCCGACATCCGCAATCTCTTCCTGTTCGTCGGCGCCGATCCCGCCACCTCCTGGCTCGACGGCTGCGGCGTGACGCTCGATCGCGGCGGCTTCGTCGTGACAGGTGCGCAGTCCGAACAGAACCAGGGCAAGCTGGTGGCGCCGCTGGAAACCTCCGTGCCCGGCGTCTACGCCGTCGGCGACGTCCGCTCCGGCTCGGTCAAGCGCGTCGGCGGCGCCATCGGCGAGGGCGCGCAGGTCGTGGCGTCCCTGCACGGCTATCTCGGCGACGTCGCAAAACCGGCGCTTTAGGCACGCAGAAGACAAGGAGATGGCAAGCCGAATCCGGCTTGCCATCTTGCTGCGTCCCACAGACTATCGCTTCGTCGCGGGGCCAACCGCGCGTAGAAAAACAAAGATTCCCAAGGGAGGACCAAATGGCTGAAATCGTCGTGCTGTACAAAACACCCAAGGACGCTGCCGCCTTCGACAAGTACTATGCCGAGACGCACATCCCGCTCGCCAAGAAACTTCCCGGTCTGAAGAAATACGCCGTCAGCAAGGGGCCGGTCGCATCTCCGGCAGGTCCTTCCGGGATCCATCTCGTCGCCATTCTCACCTTCGACAGCGTGGCCGACATTCAGGCGGCATTCGCCAGCCCCGAAGGCAAGGCGACCGGCGCCGACGTGCCCAAGTTCGCCAGCGGCGGTGCCGACCTCTTGATCTTCGACACCAAGGACGTGTGAAGGATCGATTCGACTTTCGTCGGAAACGGCCGTCCGCCGTGACGGCGACGCGAAATAAATCGGCCACGCGTTTGTCGATTCGCACGATGACGCATGGCCGCGCCTCTGCGTGTGACGACAACGCAGGTGGCAATCCCATGAGGACCGTAATACTACTCTCAACATCTCAATGCGGAGAACAGGAGAGATGTCATGGTCCTTGGGTTGAGTCTGCCCGCCCTTACGCTGATCCATGTCATCATCAGCCTGATCGCCATCGTCGCCGGCCTCGTCGTGATGTTCGGCCTGCTCGGCTCGAAGCCGATGCCGGCCCTCACCGCGATCTTCCTGCTGACCACGATCCTCACCAGCGCCACCGGTTTCCTGTTTCCGTTCAAGGAGCTGCTGCCCTCGCATATCATCGGCATCATCTCGCTGGTGCTGCTCGCGATCGCCTGCGTCGCGCTGTACGGCATGAAGCTCGCCGGAGTCTGGCGCCCGGTCTATATCGTGACCGCGATGATCTCGCTCTATTTCAACGTCTTCGTGCTGGTCATCCAGTCGTTCCTGAAGGTGCCGGCGCTCGCCGCCCTCGCACCGGCCGTGCCGCCGGCGCCGCCGTCCGGTCCGGTGTTCGCCGTGGTGCAGGGCATCGTGCTGGTGTTCTTCGTGGTGCTGACCATCGGCGCCTGGCGCCGCTTCAGGCCAATGGCGTTTGCCTGATCACACGATTCTCAACGTTCCCCGTTGATTCGAGGCATCGCATTCAGAATCTCGCGTAGCTATCTGCACGGCATTGGCGCGTGCTCGTCGGCGCGCCACGCAATTGAATTTTCACCGAAAGAGAGCAATCCATGCCCACCATCACCACCAAAGACGGCGTCGAGATCTTCTACAAGGATTGGGGCTCTGGCCAGCCGATCGTGTTCAGCCATGGCTGGCCGCTGTCGGCGGACGACTGGGACGCGCAGATGTTGTTCTTCGTCACGCGCGGCTACCGCGTCATCGCCCATGACCGCCGCGGGCACGGCCGCTCGGCGCAGGTCGCCGACGGCCACGACATGGACCACTATGCCGACGATCTCGCCGCGCTCACCGCGCATCTCGACCTCAAGAACGCGATTCATGTCGGCCATTCCACCGGCGGCGGCGAAGTCGTGCACTACATCGCCCGTCACGGCGAGAGCCGGGTTGCGAAGGCCGCGATCCTCTCGGCGGTGCCGCCGCTGATGGTGCAGACCGAAGCCAATCCGGGCGGCCTGCCGAAGAGCGTGTTCGACGACCTCCAGAAGCAGCTCGCTGCCAGCCGCACGCAATTCTATCGCGACCTCCCCGCCGGCCCGTTCTACGGCTACAACCGTCCTGGCGCGACACCGTCGGAAGCGGTGATCCAGAACTGGTGGCGCCAGGGCATGATGGGCGGGGCGAAAGCGCATTACGACGGCATCGTCGCGTTCTCGCAAACCGATTTCACCGAGGACCTCAAGAAGATCAACGTGCCGGTGCTAGTGATGCACGGCGACGACGACCAGATCGTGCCTTACGCCGATTCCGCGCCGCTCTCTGCCAAGCTGCTCAAGAAGGGCATCCTGAAAACCTACAAGGGCTTTCCGCACGGCATGCCGACCACGCACGCCGAAACCATCAACGCCGATCTGCTGGCGTTCTTCAGGGAGTGAGTGACTCTTACCTTCCCCTTGCGGGGCAGGGCCATCGCATGTGAGGTGTGAGGCACCGACTGTTTCTACAGCGTCATGGCCGGGCTTGTCCCGGCCATCCACGCGTTTCCACGCAGCACAAGAACGTGGATGCCCGGGACAAGCCCGGGCATGACGACCTCTGCAAATGTGCACATGCGATGGCCCTGCCTTGCGGGGGAGGGGTGTCCGCGCAGGGTGCTGGAGATGGAGGATATCAATAGCCTCTAACCTGCCGGCCGGTTAGTTTGCGCGGAAATTTCGGGGCCCGCACGCGTTGAGCCCAGACCCCTCCAATGGAGAAGCGTCGGAAATGTCGCCCCAGCTCAAACTGATCGCGCTCGACGCCGACGACCTCGCCGTGATCTCGACCCATGTCCAGGACGCCCGAGTCCAGACCTCCGACATTATCTGGCGGCAGGGCGAGAAGCGGCTCGTGGTCGGAATGAGCCGGCTGGACTGGGAGCAGACATTGGAGGGCGAGGCCGAACCACGCCGGCTGGTCGCCGCGCTCCGTTTCGACCGTGTGCTCGCCTGCAAGTCGCGCAACATCGATCTCGCCGCGCCGGACAAGGTGCTGGACCTCGTCGGCATTGAATTTCACTCCCAGGACGGGCGCCATGAGGAGCCCGGCGGCAGCGCCCTGCTTCTGTTCGCCCAGGGCGGCGCCATCCGCCTCGATGTCGAGTGCCTGGAATGCGAGCTGACCGACCTCGGGGACGATGCGCTGGGAACGGGGATCGAGGGGGAGGGGTAAGGTGGCCGGTATACCAGTCGAATGGGCTGAGGCCGTCGCCCGAACGGCATCTGCCGAGGGTTGACGCAGCTTCCCCGCCGCGCCATTGAGCAGGGGACCCGGTGCGCCGATCCGCCCCAAAATACCAGCCAGAAGCCAAGCGAAACATGCCCGTTCGCCTCGACCGCAGCAGCGCCGATTTTGACCAGCGATTCGCCGCCTTCCTCGCCGCCAAGCGCGAGGCTTCGGCCGATGTCGAGGCCGCCGCGCGCGCGATCGTCGACGACGTGGCCAGGCGTGGCGATGCCGCCCTGCTCGAAGCCACGGCCAAGTTCGACCGGCTGACGCTGGATGCATCCTCCTTGCGCGTCACCGCCGCCGAGATCGAGGCCGCCGTGAAGGCCTGCGATGCCGCGACGCTGGATGCACTCGAGCTCGCGCGGGACCGCATCGAGACTTATCATCGCCGTCAGCTTCCAAAGGACGAGCGCTTCACCGACCCGCTCGGCGTCGAGCTCGGCTGGCGCTACACCGCGATCGAATCTGCCGGCCTCTACGTGCCTGGTGGCACCGCGGCCTATCCGTCATCGGTGCTGATGAACGCGGTGCCCGCGAAAGTCGCCGGCGTTTCGCGCCTCGTGATGGTGGTGCCCTCGCCCGACGGCAAGCTCAATCCGCTGGTGCTGGCCGCCGCGCATCTCGGCGGCGTCACCGAGATCTACCGTGTCGGCGGCGCTCAGGCCGTTGCCGCGCTCGCGCACGGTACCGCGACGATCGAGCCCGTCGCAAAAATCGTCGGCCCCGGCAACGCCTATGTCGCCGCCGCAAAGCGGCTGGTGTTCGGCAAGGTCGGTATCGACATGATCGCCGGTCCCTCGGAGGTGCTGGTGATTGCCGACGATACCGGCAACGCCGACTGGATCGCCGCCGACCTGCTGGCACAGGCCGAGCACGATGCGAGCGCGCAGTCGATCCTGATCACGGACTCGGCACGCCTTGCCGCCGACGTCGAAAAGGCGGTCGAGGCGCAGTTGAAGACGCTGCCGCGCGCGGCGATTGCAGGCAGCTCCTGGGCCGATTTCGGCGCCGTCATCATGGTGAAGAACCTTGCCGAGGCGATCCCGCTCGCGGACGCCATCGCTGCCGAGCATCTCGAGATCATGACCTCCGATCCGGAGGCGCTCGCCGAAAAGATCCGTAACGCCGGCGCGGTGTTCCTGGGGCCCCATACGCCCGAGGCGATCGGCGACTATGTCGGCGGCTCCAATCACGTGCTGCCGACGGCGCGCTCGGCGCGATTTTCCTCCGGGCTCTCGGTGCATGACTTCATCAAGCGCACCTCGATCCTGAAATGCGGACCCGATCAATTGCGTGCGCTCGGTCCGGCCGCGATGACGCTGGGCAAGGCGGAGGGGCTGGATGCCCATTCGCGTTCGATTGGATTGCGCCTCAATCTGTCATGACAAAGCCGCCCGAACAGGACGACTCGGCCAATCGCATCGTCGGCGTCACGCTCGACGAGGACTCGATCGGCCGTTCCGGGCCGGACATCGAGCATGAGCGGGCGATCGCGATCTACGATCTGATCGAACAGAATCTGTTCGCGCCCGAGGGCGCGGAGGGGAAGGGCCCGTTCACGCTGCATATCGGCATCACCGGCAACCGGTTGATGTTCGACATCCGCCGCGAGGACGGCACGCCTGTCGTCGCGCATCTGTTGTCGCTGACGCCGTTCCGGCGGATCGTGAAGGACTATTTCATGATCTGCGACAGCTATTACCAGGCGATCCGCACCGCGACCCCCGATAAGATCGAGGCCATCGACATGGGCCGCCGCGGCATTCATGACGAGGGGTCGCGCACGCTCCAGGAGCGACTGAAGGGCAAGGTGCGGGTCGACTTCGAGACCTCGCGCCGCCTGTTCACCCTCATTACCGTCCTGCATTGGAAAGGCTAAACGCGGATGGCTGCGCCCCCACGCGCACGCGATCCGCAATCGGTGCTGTTCGCCTGTGCGATGAACAGCGTGCGCTCGCCGATGGCCGAGAGCCTGTTGCTGCACATGTTTCCGCAGGGCCTCTACGTGAAGTCGGCCGGTACCAGGAAGGGTGAGCTCGATCCGTTCGCAGTGTCCGTGATGGCCGAGCTCGGCCAGGACATCTCGGCCCACAAGCCTCAGACCTTCGAGGAGCTGGAGGACTGGGAGGGGCTGAATTTCGACCTCATCATCACGCTCTCGCCCGAGGCGCATCACAAGGCACTGGAGCTGACACGGACACTCGCGGCCGAGGTCGAATACTGGCCGACGCAGGACCCCACCATCACCGAAGGCAGCCGCGACCAGAAGCTCGCTGCCTATCGCGAGGTCTGCGATCAGCTCTTGATGCGCATCCGCCGGCGCTTCGCCAAGGCGGGCGCGGCGAGCGGGTAGGGCGCGCGCCCCGGACGCAGCGGCTTTTCCCCCTCGCCCCGCTTGCGGGGAGAGGGTCGGGGTGAGGGGAAGTCTCCGCGAGGACGGTGACAGTGAGACTCGCGGAGAGTCCCCCTCACCCGGAATTCAAGCACGCTTGAATTCCGGCCTCTCCCCGCAAGCGGGGAGAGGCGAAGAAGCCGTAACACCCGCGTCACAGAGCGCAGGCACAGGCATGTCGGACACCTCGAATCACCAAACCTCCGGTTCCCGGTTGTGAAATCGGCCCCCTTCCGATAGGTTCCGCGCGCAATTCACCCCTCCGCTTCATCCCGCAAATCACCTGATGCTCGGCCGCCCCAAATTCGTACTTGCCTCCGGTTCGCCGCGCCGCCTGTCGCTGCTCAACCAGGCCGGCATCGAGCCCGACGCGCTCCGGCCGGCCGACGTCGACGAGACGCCGAAGCGGGGCGAGCTGCCGCGCGCCTGCGCCAACCGCCTCGCCCGGGCCAAGGCCGATGCGGCGCTGAAATCGGTGCAGCTGGACGACGAGCTGCGCGGCGCCTTCATCCTCGCCGCGGACACCGTGGTAGCGGTCGGTCGGCGCATCCTGCCCAAGGCCAATCTGGTGGATGAGGCCGCGCAATGCCTGCGGCTGCTGTCGGGTCGCAACCACCGCGTCTACACCGCGATCTGCCTCGTCACGCCGCGCGAGGCGTTCCGCCAGCGCCTGGTCGAAACCCGCGTGCGCTTCAAGCGTCTGTCGGAGGACGACATCCAGGCCTATATCGGCTCCGGTGAATGGCGCGGCAAGGCCGGCGGCTACGCCGTGCAGGGCATCGCCGGCTCCTTCGTGGTGAAGATGGTGGGGTCCTACACCAACGTCGTCGGCCTGCCGCTGTACGAGACCACGACGCTGCTCGGCGGCGAAGGTTTTCCGATCCGCTTCGGCTGGCTCAACACCACCGCGGTGTGAGCCGAAGGCCGCGGCCCGAACAAAACCGCGAAAACAACCCCATGCACAGTAGAAGGGCCGCGACGGCCCCCTGCGCTGCCGCCCCGGGAACCCGTTTGCCGACAGGCGCTTGAAGCCCTTCACCTCGTGTAAGCTGCCGATGTCATGAATGACCAAGTTGAAAAGCCCACCGGCCCGCGGAAGGCCTGCCCGATTTGCGGCAAGCCGCAGTCGGAGAAGACCCGCCCGTTCTGCTCCTCCCGCTGCCGCGACGTCGATTTGAACCGCTGGCTGAAGGGCTCCTATGTCATCCCCGGTCGCGATGATGAGGTCGACGACGTAGAATAGACCAATAATTTCAATTGCTTGAAAGCGGTGCCGGCCGGCCCCATGCGGGCCGCCGCAGCTTGTGCACAGCCGGGCGGCGCCCGGCGAAGCCTCTTGGCGAAGCCGGGTGGACAGGCCGCCCCGAGCCCACTATAAACCGCCCGCTCGATGGGCTTTGGCCCCTCTCTTGGAGCACGCCCAGGTAGCTCAGTTGGTAGAGCATGCGACTGAAAATCGCAGTGTCGGTGGTTCGATTCCGCCCCTGGGCACCATTTCCCTGACATCCCCGAGATGTGGCTGCCTATGAGGCACTACCCTCGTTCACTATACGTGGCCGGTGGCGGCTGATATGATCCTCGGACGGTAAACGGCAGCTCGCCATCAACTCGTCTACGATGCCGGCCTTCTGATCGGACCTCGATCCCGCTCGCGCCTTTCGCATTGCCTCGACAACAACGCTGAACAAATTCGTCAACGGCTGCCGCGTCCCCGTTCACATTGGGAGATGTGCCATGGCTGCATCGGACTGGCGTCTCGAAGGCGAATGGATGAAGAATTGCAATTGCGCGTTTGGCTGCCCCTGCGATTTCAACGCTCTACCGACCAACGGCTATTGCAAGGGCCTGGTCGGCATGCGGATCACGACGGGGCATTTTGAGGACGTCAAGCTCGACGGCCTTTGTTTTGCGGTCGTGGTGGATTTCCCCGGCGCGCTGCATCAAGGCAACGGCAAGATGCAGCCCATCGTCGACGAACGCGCCACACCGGAGCAGCGACAGGCGCTGTTCAATATCCTGTCGGGCAAGTATTCGGCCGAGGGCACGCTGTTCCACATCTTCAGCCTGATCGTGACGACCATTCACGATCCGATCTTCGCGCCGTTCGAATTTTCCTTCGACAAGGATGGCCGTGTCGCAAAACTCGTCGCCGGCAGCGTGCTCGAGACCGAGGTGGAACCGATCAAGAATCCGGTGACCGGTGCGCCACATCGAATTCAAGTGGTCATGCCCGAGGGCTTCGAGCACAGGGCCGCCGAGGTCGCGTCCGCCAACATCCGCTCGGCCGGTGCGATCCCATTCGAGACGCAGGGTACGCACAGCTCACTCGCCAATGTCGTGCAGACGCCCGAGGGCGTCGCGGCGTGATGCGGCGCTGACATCGAGGCCGCAGCTTCGGTGTCAACTCGTTGTCTTCCGGGAGCGCGACGCGCGCGTCGCGACGGATGAAGATCCGGCCCCGGGATTCGTCACTACGCTGGCGGATTAACCCATGCACGGGCGTGCGATACTGGAACATCTGCTCCACCGCGATCGCCTGATCGTCGCGATCGGGACCGCCGTCGTGGCGGCGCTGGCCTGGGCCTATCTCATGGGCGGCGCCGGCATGGACACCGCCATGATGGCCGAGATGCCGGACATGGCGCCAATGCCGTGGACGCTGCGTTCTGCCGCGCTGCTGTTCGCCATGTGGTGGGTGATGATGATCGCGATGATGGCGCCGAGCGCGGGGCCTACGGTCCTCTTGTATGCGACGATCAGGCAAAAGGACGAGACTGCATCCCGCGCAGCAATCGATGCCTGGATCTTTCTCGCCGGGTACCTCGTGACATGGGCTGGGTTCAGTCTCGCTGCAGTCCTGGCACAATGGACGCTTGAACGCCTCGGCTTGTTGTCGATGGCGATGGCAAGCACCAGCGCGGTTTTGGGCGGCGTCATCTTGCTTGCCGCGGGACTCTACCAGTTCACGCCCTTCAAACGCGCCTGCCTGCGGTACTGCGAGAGCCCGCTGTTGTTTCTCAGCCGGCATTGGCGGCCCGGCACGCGCGGGGCATTCCGCATGGGGCTGCGCCACGGCAGCTACTGCGTCGGCTGCTGCTGGGTTCTGATGGTCTTGCTGTTTGTCGGCGGCGTGATGAATCTGGTCTGGATCGTCGGGCTCATGCTCTATGTCGCCGGCGAAAAGCTGCTGCCGTTCGGCCGAAGATTGAGCTATGTGGCAGGCGGGATCCTCATCCTGTCCGGCGCGATCGTTCTCGCGCACGCAGTGTGAGGCCCGAAACCGTCAGCACTGTCGAAGCGCGATGAGACTGGGATGAATCGTCATCGCGCTTTGGATGTTTGTTTGAGGATGATCATTTCGGAAAACCGCTGCGCACTTTCTCCGGATCATGCATTGAAATACCGCACGCTGCTGGCGGGGGCCGCTGTCCCCTGAGCCTCGTCAGCTTTGGCGTGCAAAAACCAGCTGCCGGACGTCGATCTTTCCGGCCCTGAATCCTGCCTCGCAGTAGCACAAATAGTATTCCCACAGCCGGCGGAAGGGCTCGTCGAACCCGAGCGAGGTCAGGTCGCTCCATGCCTGTCCGAAGTTCTCTCGCCAGAGCGCGATCGTCTTTGCATAGTCTTGCCCAAACACGCGCTCGCGAATGACAGGCAGCTCGAAGCGTTCGCCGAGCGAGCGCAGGATAGTCGTCGAGGGGAGCATCCCTCCCGGAAAGATGTAGCTCTGGATGAAGTCCACACGCCGCCGATAGCTGTCAAAGAGCTCGTCGCGGACCGTGATGGCCTGGATGCCTGCCAGACCGCCGGGCTTGAGCCGCCGATTCAACTGATCGAAGTAGGTTGGCCAGAATTGCTCGCCGACGGCCTCGATCATCTCGATGGAGGCGATGCGGTCGAAATGACCTTCCTGGTCGCGATAGTCCTGCAACCGGACCTTGACCTTTTCGGCGAGCCCGGCTTCGTGGATTCGTCGACGGGCAAACTCGTGCTGCTCCTTGCTGATGGTGAGGGCCACCACGCTGGCGCCGTAAGTCTTCGCGGCAAACTCGGCAAAGCCGCCCCAACCGCATCCGATCTCGAGCACGCTCTGACCGGGCCGCAATTCGATAGCTTTCGCCAGTTGTTCGTATTTGTGCTGTTGGGCAGAGGGCAGGTCGGCTGTCTCGGCCGGAAACAAAGCCGACGAGTAGGTCATGCTCGAATCGAGCCACGCAGCGAAGAACTCGTTTCCGAGATCGTAGTGCGAGTGGATGTTGTGCCTCGACCCCTGTCTGGTGTTCCGGCGCAGTCGATGAAGCACCCGCCGGCACAGCCGGACCAGCATGTTCCCGGGAAAGGCACTGTCGACCAGCTCTTCGTTGAGACAGAACACGTAGAGAAGCTGGGTGAGATCGGGCGTGCTCCAATCGCCGCGAATGTAGGCCTCGGCCATGCCGATGTCGCCGCCCATGACGAGGCTGCGCGCGAACCTGTAGTTGTTGAGCTCGATGGTGGCCGACGGACCCGGAAGGCGGCCGCGCAACGTGACGGTTCTCTGGTCGGGAAGGCGCACGTGAACCGTGCCGTATCTGATCTGCGATGCAAGGCGCAGAGCCAGTCGGGCAAGGAATGGGACACCATCGAATTGAACGGCCTGATGCGTGGCTGCGAGGTCCATGGTTCAAGTCTCGCGTTGTTTCAAACGGGGCACGTACGGAGTACCTTTCAGCCAAAGCCGCATCGCTTCCCAGTGGATGGCTGCGATCACCTTGAACGTCAGGAAGGGCAGACCGAACAGCGCCGCCAATAGCGAGTGGGTGGTCAGAGGGCGGCGTCGTCCGCGGAACGCCGCCGCAAACATCGCGCCCTGCTCGCTCGTCTGCACGATCCTGACCCTCACATCTCGCTCCGGTGGAGAAATGCTGAAGCGGTAATGTGTTTCCATCGCCATGAAAGGCGAAACATAAAATTCCTTCGCCTGGCTCTGCCGTATTGTGCAGCCCGGTCGCGCACCCTGCACGGGCAGGATGTAGGAATGCATGTCGCCGAAGGTGTTGCGAACCTCGTAGATCAACAGTGCGAGGTCGCCGGACGCGCGGTAGCAGAAATAGACCGAAAGCGGGTTGAACACGTAGCCCAGAACCCGGGGATAACAGAGAAGGAGAATGCGGCCTCCGGAGAGATCGATGCCGCGCTCCGCTGCCAGTCCTCGGACGTGCTGGCCGAGGCTGGCGCTCTTGCCCTCGCCGTGATCGCGCTCGTGGAAGCTGAAGGGTGCCGCTCGATTGACGCCAAACAGCCTGGACAGGCCATTTGCTTCGCCCAACCGGTCGAGATCGATCAGCAGGCTCATCACGCGGTAGCTGAATCTGTGCTGCACGGGCCGCCACCTCGCGTGCATCACTTTTCCCCGGTAGAGCGCGGCGGGCGCTATCGCATTCTCCGCTCTCGTCGGTTTGGTTTGGACCATCGTGCTACTCGGCAGCCTGGACCAGCAACGGGTCGGACCGACGCCATGGAACCTGGCCGCCAAGCGCGTCGGCAACGGAGATGCCGGACTGCAAGCCATCCTCGTGAAAGCCATAGCCGGTCCAGGCACCGCAGAACCACGTCCGGCGGCGCCCTTGAATTGCGGGGAGCCGTCGCTGCGCCGCGAACGCTGCCAGGTCGTATTGCGGATGGGCGAAGCTGAATTTTGCAAACGTCAGATGGGCCGCCGGCTCGAAAGGCGGGTTGAGACTGACGAACAATGGCTTGCGGTCGTCTATGCCCTGCAGCCGATTCATCCAATAGGTCACCGCGACGTCGTTCTGGACGGGCGTTTGTCGCGGCCATTGCAGGAAGTTCCAGGATGCCCATGCCTGGCGGCGCCTGGGCATGAGATTGCGATCGCGGTGCAGATAGACGGTGTTGGGGGCATACCTGATCGCGCCGAGAACCGAGCGCTCCTGGGCATCGGCATCCGACAGCGCCGCCAAGGCCTGATCGCTGTGACAGGCCATCACGACGGCATCGTAAGTCTCCACACCACCATGACTGTCGCGGATCGTCACGCCATGCTCCGCTCGATGGATCGACGTCACCGCACAGCCTAGCCGAATGTTGTCCTTGAACATAGCGGTGAGCTTGTCGACATAGCGCCGGCTGCCACCCTCCACGGTCCGCCAGCGCGGCCGGTCCAGGTGCAGGAGCCGGTGGTTGTCGAAGAAGGCGACGAAGTTTTCCGCTGGGAAAGACAGAATGTCGGCCGACGAGGACGACCAGATGGCCGCCCCCATCGGTCCGAGATAATCGGAGAACAGGCGCGGCCCGAACGATTCCTTGCGCAGATACTCGCCGAGCGTCAGGTTGTGCAGCCGGCCGGCGCGCAAGTCCGCCGCGCTCTGCCTGTTGAATCGCAGGACCTCGGCCAGCATGCGAAAATAGGATGGCGATGAGAGGTTGCGCGGTTGTGCAAACAGGCCGCAAACAGTCTGCAGGAAGGTCTCGCCGCCACCCCGCCATTCGAACCGGCCATCATCGGCGGACATGGCGAAGCTCATGCAAGTCTCGACGGTCCTCACGCCCAGCCGCGCGAACAGCGCCGTCAATTGCGGATAATTTGCCTCGTTGAACACGATGAAGCCGACATCGACGTCAACGGCTTCGCCATCATAGTCGACGCGAACGGTTTGGCTATGTCCGCCCGGGCGCAGCTCGCGCTCGTACACCGTCACGGCATGGCGTTTCGACAGGAGCCACGCGGCAGCATTGCCGGCAATTCCGGTCCCGATCACGGCCAAACGCATTCTCTGTCGCCCCCACTGGATACCGTCAATACGGTGCTCGATACGGTCGCTGCGCAAGGAAACGTTCGGCGAGATGGCGCGGATCACCTTGCGGACCATCGGCCGACCCGCCGCCGAGCGCGAAACCGGCTCCTGCAGCCGACGTATCGAGGAGAGGGCAATTCTGGTGAGGGCATGGTTTTGGTGCATGTTCAGGCAATAGGCGGCATTGCGCTGGCCCTTTGTCTCCTGATGGGACTGGCCTGGGTCGTTCAGCAGCGTACGGGAAACTCCGGATGGGTTGATGCAATCTGGTCCTACGCGACCGGCCTCGTTGGCGCGGTCGCCGCTCTGTGGCCTCTCGCCGACGACACGCTGGCACGCCGGGTGCTCGTCGCAGGGCTCGTGCTGCTTTGGTCGGTGCGACTCGGCACGCACATTGCGCGCCGGGCCGCGGCAGGCATCGACGATCCTCGGTATGCGAACTATGCGCGCCAGTGGGGGGCTGCGGCTCCTCGCCGGATGTTCCTCTTTCTGCAATCGCAGGCGCTGGTCTCGGTGCCGCTGCCGTTCGCCGTCTTCCTCGCGGCGCACGCTCCCGAGCCCGGATTGCGACTGCAGGACTACGCCGGAGCCGTCATCATTCTGGCAGCCGTCGCAGGCGAGGCATTGGCGGATCGGCAATTGCGCCGGTTCAAGCTCTGCCCATCCAACGCCGGGCTCGTCTGCGATGCCGGCCTTTGGCGCTGGTCGCGTCATCCGAACTATTTCTTCGAATGGCTGGGGTGGTGGGCTTACCCGGTCATCGCGCTGTCGCCCGGATATGCATGGGGGTGGGTCAGCCTGGCGGCGCCGGCGATGATGTACTGGATACTCGTGCATGTGACGGGGATACCCCCGCTTGAGGAGCAGATGCTGCAATCGCGCGGCGACCGGTATCGGGAGTATCAGGCGCGAACCAATGCATTCGTCCCGTGGCCGCCGAAACACGCACATTGATGGCCGGTGGCTGTTGTGCTGGCTGGACGCAAGCGGGCGCGAGTGCGCGGATATGATCCGGCGTGGTTCGCCGGTCGTTAATCCGATGCCGGGTTCGACAAGCCGGCCAGATGCAATCGGACGGGAACGCGGACATGAATCTTCTCTTCACCTATCTTTCGGTGGCCTTGACCTTCGTTGCAATCGACATGGTCTGGCTCAAGATCATGGTCGAAAGGCTCTACCGGCCGGTGCTGGGGGGTATGTTGCGGGCCGAGCCCAATCTGGCGGCCGCTGCGGCATTTTACTTGTTGTATCCCATCGGTTTGATCTGGTTCGCCGTGCTGCCCGCGCAGCAAGACGGGAATGCGCTGCGCGCCTTCATGTCCGGCGTGATGCTCGGGTGCTTCAGCTATGCGACCTATGATCTCACCAATCAGGCGACCCTGCGGAATTGGTCGACCGGGCTGACACTTGCGGATGTTTGCTGGGGATCGTTTCTTGCCGGCGTCAGTGCATGGATCGGATTTCTCGTCGCTCGAAAGCTGGCCGACTAAGCGTGAGCAAGCGTGGCAGGCCGAGCTAGGTACAACTTCGCCCTCCGAGCTGGTCGAACGTGTCTCTGGTTTCCGCGATCTTGTCGGACAAGGACCTGAATGTGCTTTGAGCCTGCAGCTTCGCATCTTCGTCGAGCAGGAGGCAGGCGAGATCGACCAGTTGATCGCTCATGCGCTCCATGGCAGCAAGCAGCTGATCGAGGTTGGCTCCGGGATCGTCGGCTCCGACACGTTCGACATCTCTCAAAACCGCTTCGAGCCGTGCGATCGAGGAGACGAGCCGGTCCCCGCGATCGGACTCCGGAAACGCGATGATCTCTGCAGCCATGCGCGTTCTCCGGCGTCAGGCCGCAGCCGCGAGGCAATCCTTGCGCACCGCCAGGATGGTTCGATGCAGCCAGGTCTTGATGGTGCCGACCGGCACACCGAAGCGTCGTGACAGGCTGGCGCGGCTCTCGCCTTCGAGATAAGCGAGAGCCACCAGCCTGCGGCGATCTTCCGGCAAACGAGCCAATGCTCCGCGCGCAGTCGGCTCGGCACTGGCGTAGTCGAAATCCTCGATCGATGGCGCGCCGGCTCCCGCCGGAACCAAGAGCGCTTCGTCCAATTCGTAAGTTTGCTGCCTTCTGGTCCGCCGATGATCAATTGCGGTATTCCGGACGATCGCGGACATCCAGGCCATCGCCGGGGCGCGTCCGGGATCGAACCGACCAGCCTTGCGCCAGATCTTCAGAAAGGTCTCCTGGAGGATGTCGTCGACGTCGTGAGGTGAAGCTCCAACGGCCAGCGCTATCCTGCGCAGCCGGCCTCGTGTCAGCGTGTGGAGCTCTGCGAAGGCACGTGTCTCGCCTGCGGAAACGCGTGCCAGTAGTTCAGGCAGCCTCTCGCTCGGCACCTGACTCGCCAGGCTTGAACCGGCCATGTCCTGTCTCCCTTGCGTTTGTTTCGAAACGCTCCGGGCGCGGGTCTGGATCACCCCCGGGGAGAAGGACTCGAGAGAATCAAAGCCGCACGAATGGCCCGATCAGTCGGCCGAGAAAACCGTTCATGCGCAGGTCGCCGGTCATCGCCACCAGGCAGACGCATGGGCCTTCGTCCCCGACGATGGGACGATGCTCGATCTCGTCATCACCGTAATCGAAATCACCAGGACCAAAGCGTCCGCCCTCGTGACTGAAGCTGCCCTCGAGGACGAGCGTCAGTTCGGTGCCGGTGTGCGTGTGTTCAAGCATGCGTGAGCCTGGCGCGGACCGAAGCAGAAAGGCGCGCGCCTTGCCCGAACCGGAAAGCTCGATCGGCCGCATGCTCAGACCCGGCGCGATGCGCCGGCGCTTGCCGATGCGATACTTTCGCAGTGCCGGCGGAAGATCATGATTGGCGTCGGACGTGAGGGGTGGCGCCGCTTCGTCTTCCGGAGCGCTGTCAATTCGCGACATGACGCGGTCGAACGCATCTGGTGCGATCGGCACCGGCTCGACATCCTCCAGCGCGGCTCCCGCAAGCTGCTCGATGGCCCGCACAAAGCGGGCGCACCGCGCGCAACCTGCCACATGAACTCCCACGACCAGCTGATGGGCCTCTTCCAGCTTGCCGGCCGCGAAATCGGCCAGAAGATATTCAGGCGGGTGGTGGCTGATCGTCATGCTTCTTCGTCCAATATGTCTCTCAACCGGTTCATCGCCAGCCTGATCCGAGACTTGACCGTTCCGAGCGGAATACCGAGCTGGCTCGCGATTTCCGGATGCGCCCTCTCCTCGATGAACGACAGCCTCACCACCATGGATTGCTCTGTCGAGAGTTGCTTGATGGCCGACTCGATCCGTGCGGCATCCTGCACCCGCGAAATGACGGCATCTGCCGGTTCGGCTGGGTCCGGTGCATCGGGCAGCTCGGAATCGGCATGCAGACGGTTTGCCCGCGCTCTGCGACGGAATAAATCGATCCGCAGGTTGCGCGCGATCGTGAATATCCAGGCCGCCGCGCCAGCCGTCGCAGGATCGAAGAGGCTCGCCTTCCGCCACACGGCGATCATCGCATTTTGGGCGATCTCCTCCGCCTCGTCGGAGCTGCACCCGGCTTTCTGCATCAGTCCCTTGATGCGAGGCGCGAAATGCTCGAATAGCCGCTTAAAAGCGGCCCGGTCACCGTGAGAGGCGACGCGTCCGATCAAATCAGCCCAATCCACCTTTGCCTTCGGCCCTTTGCTCGCACCAATCGACAGCCGCGCCTCACCCCGCCGGGGCACGCGAGCTTCAGCCCGGATTGGCACATCTATAGCCCGGATAGCAGCGATCATAGCGCCTCGACAAGCGATCTCCGAGGCTGAGAACGAGCGGGAACAGGCCCCGGATCACTGTGCAGTGCCCAATTGTTGGTTCCAACCCGCATGCCTGCACCCGGCCCATCCTGGCACTCTGCTTGCTCAGTCAGGAGCCAAGCCAAGGTCTCGGCGAGAGGCCGTTTCAGGTTGAGGCAAGTGATGCAGAAAATGTCCCGTTCTGGTGCTGCCGGTGAACTCCGGCTCGATGCATTGATCGCCGATTTGTGGTGGCGCGTTCGGCTCCTGAACACCGACATCCTCGAGGAGGAAGCTCGGGCCAGGGTGTTCGACGTGAACCAGCCGACCTATCCGCTGCTCGCGCTCAACCTGCGCACACGACGCGACAACCTGGTGTCGACGATCGGCGTGCTCGAGCAGCGCGCGAAATCAATGTCGGAAGCGGCTTGAGAGCAGTATCGGGGCCGGCGGCCGCGCCACGGGCCGTCGGCGCACGGGATGCAACGAGCATCGTCGCATGGCTCGAATGCCCCCGGCGCTTGTCGGGGCATGAGTTGAATTCACGCCGCGCCTGGCTGTGATATTGCTGGCCTCCGCAATCCCGCGAGGCCCTCATGCTCCCCATTCCCGCCGATATCTTCACCGAGCCCGAGGACGTCTCGCCCGACGGCCTTGCCAATCTCGGCCCGCTGCGGCGGCTCGCCGGCACCTGGCAGGCGGACAAGGGCATCGACGTCAATCCGAAGGCGGAAGGGCCGGAGCGGCGAACCTTCATAGAGCGCATCCGCATGGACCCGATCGATCCGCAGGCCAACGGACCGCAGCTGCTGTACGGCCTGCGCTATCACATCCACATCAACACGCCCGAAGAAGACATCACCTTCCACGACCAGGTCGGCTATTGGCTGTGGGAGCCCGCGACCGGGCTGATCATGCAGACGCTGGCGATCCCGCGCGGCCAGGTGCTGCTGGCCTCGGGCAAGGCCGGGCCGGATGACAGGACAATCACGGTCACCGCCAAACGCGGCGACACCGCTTACGGGATCTGCTCGACCGACTTCCTGGAACAGGCCTTCCGCACCGATACCTACCGCTGCGACATCACCTTCAACGACGATGGCAGCTGGACCTATCTGATCCAGACCGAGTTGTTCGTGCGCGGCGCGCCGTTCAATCATCGCGACACCAACACGCTCCAGCTCGTCGCGCCGCCAAAGCTCAATCCGCTGGCGGTGATCGCGAGCGATCGCGCCAAGGAGAATGCGGCAGCCGGCGGTGGATCCGCGGCCTGAGCGCTATCCGGAGAATTGCATGAAGCCGTATGTCATCTGTCTGATGCACTCCAGCCTCGACGGCCGCACGCATCCGAGCCGCTGGCGTCCGAAGGGGGCAGGCACGGATTGGTTCGAGAAGATCCATGACGAACTCGGCGGCGATGCCTGGGTGATCGGCCGCGTCACCGGGGCGGAGTTCGCCAAGGGCAAGCCCTATCCCGCGACGGAGGCAACGTTCCCGCGCCAAAGCTGGTTTGCGCGGCGCGATGCGAAGACCTATGGCGTGGTGCTCGATGCACAGGGCAAGATCGGCTGGGGGCGCTCGGACATCGGCGGCGACCCGATCGTCGTCGTGCTGACCGAGCGTGTGCCGGATTCGCATCTCGCCGGCCTTCGCGGCGAGGGCGTGTCCTACATCTTTGCCGGCAAGTCCGAGATCGACCTGGGGCTGACGCTGGACATCCTCGCCCGCGAGCTGGGCGTGAAGCGTCTGCTGGTGGAAGGCGGCGGCGTCGCCAACGGCGCGTTCCTGCGCGCCGGTCTCATCGACGAGTTCAACCTGATCCTCAGCCCGGCAATCGACGGCGCGAAAGGCGCACCCTTCGTGTTCGATTCGACAGAGGCGCACGGCGACCGGCGTGCACCGATCACCGCGATGACGCTGGAGAGCACGCGCGAGCTCGGCGGCGGCGTCCTGCTGCTGCGATATCTGATCAAGAACGACCCTCAGGCAGCGAGCCGGTAAGCGCGGCATGTCCGATCCATCCGAGCACATCGTCATTGTCGGCGCCGGCGCGGCCGGCCTGATGGCGGCGCGCGAATTGGCGCGTGCCGGCCGGAAGGTGACGATCCTGGAGGCACGCGAGCGCTGTGGCGGCCGCATTCATCCGCTGCCGGCCTCGGAGTTCGGCTATCGCGCCGATGGCGGCGCTGAATTCGTTCATGGCGAGGCGCCGGTCACGCGCGCACTCCTGCGCGACGCCGGGCTGTCCCTCCAGGAGATCGAAGGCGAGCAATGGAGCTTTGACGGGGCGAGGCTCGCGCGCGAGGATCGCCCCGATCTCCATGAGGCAGAGCTTCAAGCCACGCTGCGGGGCTTGAAGGACGATCTCGTGGTCGCCGACTTCCTGCGCCGGCATTTTGCCGGGGACGACTATGCGCCGATGCGCCGTTCGATCGAACGGATGGTCGAGGGTTATGATGCGGCCGACCCCGAGCGCGCGTCCACGCTGGCGTTGCGCGCGGAATGGATGGATGGCGGACACGCTCCGCTGGCGCGGATCGACGGCGGATACGGCGCCATGATCGACGTGCTGGCCGCCGACTGCCGCAGGCACGGCGCAACCATCCGCCTCGGCTGTGTCGTGTCGGCTCTCGCGGAGGGGGGCGGCGCGGTGACCGTTCGCTGCGCCGGCGGTGATGTGCACGCCTGCGATCGCGTGATCCTCACCGTGCCGCTGCCGCTGCTGCGCGAGATCGCGCTGCCGGCGGAGGCGCGCGCGAAGCTCGCCGCTGCCGACGACATCGGCTTCGGCAATGTCATCAAGATCCTGCTGCGCTTCGCACGGCCATGGTGGCGCGAGCGCAAGGAAAATCTCGCGGACATGACCTTCCTCTTGTCCGACCAGGTGATCCCGGTGTGGTGGACGCGCTATCCAGACCAGCAGCCCGTGCTCACGGGCTGGTTCGGCGGCCCGCGTACGGCGGAGCTGGAAAGCCTCGATCCGCAAGAACTGATCGATGCCGGGCTCGGCTCGCTCGCCGCCATGTTCGGCCTGCCGCGCGATGATATCGTGCGCGAGCTCGTGGCGGCGGCTGCGATCAACTGGGCGCATGATCGATTCGCGCGCGGTGCCTATTCCTGGGCGACGCCGCGGACGCGGGAGGCACAGGCGATCCTCGCACGTGCCGACGGGCGCGTGCTGTTTTCGGGTGAAGCGCTCTATCGCGGCCGCGATATGGGCACGGTCGAGGCGGCGCTGGCGAGTGGGTTGGAGACGGCGGAGAGAATCTTGCAGGGATAACGGAAAAGGCCCGCATCTCTGCGGGCCTTTTGTCTTACCAGCGTCCGCCGCCGAAGCTGAACGTCACGCCGGGACCGCCGCCATAATAGCCGTACGGTCCGCCGCCGTAATAACCGTGGTGCCGCGGATAGTAGCCGTAGCTTCTGTAATGGGGCCGGTAGTGGCCGTGATGATGCCGCCAGCGATGATGGTGACCGTGCCAGCGATGGTGCCTGCGGTGCGCGCTGATATCGGTGGACCGGCTTTCCTGCGCGGTCTGTTTGGCGCTCACGCTGCCTGCCGCGTTGGCCGCCGATCCGCCGGCGAACGCCGCAGCACCGAGGGCGATCGCGGCAATGAGATACTTCATGTCATCACTCCAGTTGAATGTCGAGTGACAACACATGAGCATCCGGCGCGTTCCCGCCAGTGCTGGCGTCGAAACGACGCAGATGTGGAGTTCCGATTAACGCGCGTTAACGTCTGTCGATGTTTGAACGCCGCGCGTTCTATTGTCGCATGACGATGCGTTGCCTCGCGACTCGTGCCCCGGACGCAGCGCAGCGTCTCTTCGACGATGCGCTGCTGAGCCGGGGCACATGTTCTTGGTGTGCCCGCTGCATGGGTCCCGGCTCTGCACATCAGCGCAAGGAGCGCTGCAGCGCGTCCGGGACACGAGAGCGGGTACGCAGATTTTCGCACACCTTTCACGGATGCGGATCGGGAAAGCCGTGGCGCTCGGAGAGCGCGGCGAGGATCGCGTCCTTGTCGGCGATGAAGGCGCGGCCATGATGGCTGCCGGTCTGGTGCTGCGAAGTTGCGCCAGTCGCGAGCACGAGCAGCGGCAACGATTGGTTCTCCTCGCCGACCAGCGCGATCACGGCTTGCCGTGGTAGCGGCCAGGGGATCCGCTCGACGTCGAGCTTTTCGGCGAGCGCCGGAAACGAGGCCAGCACGCCCTCGATCAGCGCGCAATGCCAGCAATAGAACCGGCGATTCGGAAAGGCCGGATCGTCGAAACCGGGGCGCAGCAGAAACAGGCGGTCGCGCGTCATGGGTCGCTCCGAAGCATGGCCGCCTTGCTGAGGATCAAGGCGGCGCGGTCTGGCCGGCCTAGTGTCGAGGCCCCAGATGGTTGGGGATCGATAGAGTTAAGAAGAAAGGACGCCATGCCGGGGCCGATCAGTCAACCGCAGTCGCTCGCTGACGTGACGACACTGCCGGAGCTCTTGCGCTGGCGCGTCCATGCGACGCCGGCGGCGGAGGCCTATCGCCATTTTGACGGCGCTGCCGGGTGCTGGGTCAGCCAGTCCTGGCAGGACATCGATGCGGAATTCGAGCGCTGGCGGCGGGCGCTGGCTGCGGAGGGCTTTTCGGCCGGCGAGCGTGTCGCCATCCTGATGCCGAACGGCATTGCGCATGTCGCGATGGACCAGGCGGCGCTATCGCGCGGGCTCGTTCCGGTGCCGATGCATGCCGTCGACAACCCCGACAGCATCGCCTACATCCTCGCCGATTCCGGTGCGCTGCTGCTGTTCGTGGATAGGCTTTCGCGCTGGCAGGCGATCACCGCCACTGGTCAGCCGCTCGACCATCTCAAGCGCATCGTCTGCGCGGATGCGGCGGGGCTCAGTGCTGCCGATGCCCGTATCGTCGCGCTCGACCGCTGGCTTGCGGAGCCCCGCAGCGCCGGCGCGCCGCTGGCTGACGTCGCGGTCGAGCCGGGCGATCTTGCCGCCATCGTCTATACCTCGGGCACGACCGGCCGGCCCAAGGGCGTGATGCTGTCGCATGGCAACATCGTCGCCAACGTGAAGGCGGTCGCGCGGCGCATCGCGGCCGTGCCCAACGACGTCTTCCTGTCCTTCCTGCCGCTCTCGCACACCTTCGAGCGCACCGGCGGCTATTATTATCCGATCGCGGTGGGGGCCTGCGTCGCCTATGCCCGCTCGGTGCCGCAGCTCGGGGAAGACCTGAAAATGGTGCGGCCGACGGTGCTTGTTTCGGTGCCGCGCATCTACGAGCGCATCTACGCCCTGATCATGCAACATCGCGCGGCGGCCGGCGGCGCAGAACGCGCGCTGCTCGATCTCGCGCTTGCCGTCGGGGGCCGGCGCTTCGATGCGCGGCAGGGGCGGGGCTCGCAGACGCTGTTCGACCGGCTCGCCTGGCCGCTCCTGAAGCGTTTCGTCGCCGACAAGGTGCTGGCCCAGTTCGGCGGCCGCCTGCGCGTTGCGGTCTCCGGCGGGGCTCCGATTGCCGAGCCGGTCATCCGCCTGTTTCTCGCGCTCGGGCTCGACATCCTTCAGGGCTACGGCATGACCGAGACCTCGCCGGTCGTTTCCGTCAATACGCCCGACGACAACGATCCGTCCTCGGTCGGCCGCGTCCTGGACGGTCTGGAGGTCAGGCTCGGCGAGCTCGACGAGCTGCTCGTTCGCGGGCCGAGCGTGATGCTCGGCTACTGGCACAAGCCGGAAGAGACGCGCAGGGTCAAGCAGGCCGACGGCTGGCTGCACACCGGCGATCAGGCCCGCATCGAGAACGGGCGCATCACCATCACCGGTCGCATCAAGGACATCCTGGTCACTTCGACCGGCGAGAAGATCGCGCCGGTGGATCTTGAGACCGCCATCCTCGCCGATCCCCTGTTCGAGCAGGCACTGGTGATCGGCGAACAGCGGCCGTTCCTCGCCGCGCTGGTCGTGCTGAATGCAAAGGCCTGGGCGCAGGAAAAGGAAAGGCTCGCGGCGAGCGACAAGCAAGGCGCTGCGGCGGAGCGGGCCGTGCTGCTGGCCAGAATTGCGGCCGCCGTGAAGGCTTATCCGTCCTACGCGACGCCGCGCGCGGTCTGGTGGACCCTGGATCCGTGGACCATTGCCGGCGGCCTGCTCACGCCGACGCTGAAGAACAAGCGCCCCGCGCTGGAGCGCCGCTTCGCCGCCGAGATCGAGCAGATCTACGCCGGGAAGCCGGCGCCGATAACGGCGACGTGATTCCGCCTTCGGCTGCCCTTGATCCAGCGCAACTTCGGCCGCCGCCGCCCGATGCAATGTGGCCGCGACATTCGAAATGCAATCGAGGCAGATCATGAAGGTGTATTTCATCGGCGGTGGCATTGGATCGCTCGCAGGCGCGGCGTTCCTCGTTCGCGATGCGCAGCTGCCTGGGCGCGACATCGTGATCTACGAGGCGCAGCCGCTGGTGGGCGGCAGCCTCGACGGCGCGCAGCTCGCGAACGGCGCCTATTCGCTGCGCGGCGGGCGCATGCTCACCACCGACCATTACGAATGCACCTGGGATCTGCTCTCGAGCATTCCCTCGCTCGAACATCCCGGCCTCAGCGTGCGCGACGAGACCATCGCCTTCAACGAAGAGAACCCGGCGCATTCCCGCGCGCGGCTGGTCGACCGCAACCGCTTCAAGGTCGACGTCTCGCACATGGGCTTTTCCGCGCGCGACCGGATCGAGCTGCTGCGGCTCACCGAAGCTTCGGAGGAGACGCTCGGCAATAGCCGCATCACCGACTGGCTGTCGCCCGGATTCTTCGAGTCCAATTTCTGGTACATGTGGCAGACCACCTTCGCCTTCCAGCCCTGGCACAGCGCGGTCGAGCTGAAGCGCTATCTGCACCGCTTCATGAGCGAGTTTCCGCGGATCGAGACGCTCGGCGGCGTCAAGCGCACCGTCTACAATCAGTATGACGCGATCGTGCGGCCGCTCGCCGACTGGCTCAAGCGCCAGGGCGTACAGTTCGTGCGCGGGACGCGCGTCACCGACATGGCGTTCGAGGCCGACGGCGCGCGCTTGCGCGTGCGTCAGCTCACGCTCGACCGCGACAGCCGCACCGCCAATGTCCGGCTTGAAGACGACGACATCGTGTTCTTCCAGAACGGCTCGATGACGGACGCTTCGAGCCTGGGCACGATGACCGAGCCGCCGCCGCGCCTGACCAAGGCCGACAGTCAGGGCTGGGCGCTGTGGGAGACGATCGCGCAAGGACGTCCCGAATTCGGCAATCCGTCCGCGTTCAACAGTTCGATCCCCGAATCCTACTGGCTGTCCTTCACCGTCACCTGCCGCGATCCCCGGTTCTTCGACCGGATGGAAGCGTTCTCCGGCAACAGGGCCGGCACCGGCGGTCTCGTCACGTTCAAGGACTCAAACTGGCTGATGTCGGTCGTGCTCTATCACCAGCCGCATTTCACGGGCCAGCCGAAGAACGTGCAGGTGTTCTGGGGCTACGCGCTGCATCCCGACCGCATCGGCAATTTCGTGGCAAAGCCGATGTCCGATTGCGGCGGCGCCGACATCCTGAAGGAGCTTTGCGGTCACCTGAACTTCGATCCCGCCGTGTTCGAGGATGCGATCTGCATTCCCTGCCGCATGCCCTACATCACCAGCATGTTCATGCCGCGCAACGCCACCGACCGGCCGCTGCCGGTGCCCGAAAATTCCGTCAATCTCGCCTTCGTCAGCCAGTTCGTCGAGATCCCCGATGACGTCGTGTTCACCGTCGAATATTCGGTGCGTGCGGCGCAGACGGCGGTCTATCGGCTCATGAAGATCGATCGCCCGGTGCCGCCGGTGACGCGGCACGACAAGTCGCTTGCCGTGATCTTCGCGACGCTGGAGAAGGCGTTCGCGTGATGGCTATTTGAACGGGTCCTGGATCGACGGTGCCGACTGGCGGATGCGGCGCACGCTGACCGGCGAGCCGTCGGAGACGAACACGAGCTCGTATTTCCGGCCCTGGTTGTCGGTCGCCGAGCAGGTGACGTCGTTCACCTTCCGGGCGGCGAAATTGCCGGTCTGGCGGCAGACACCGGTGGAGGTCTGCTCGGCCGGCACCGGCAGGCCGTCGACCCTGGGCCGGTCCTTTGAGTTCAGCAGCATGCGGTCGATCGGCAGCTCGTAGGAATTGTCGTCGGCGCGCTTGCCGTTCTCCCCGGAAAACGACACGACGTGGCTGTCATCGGACGGATTGTCGACAGCGACCGCGAAATTGACCCGGCCCCTGTCGCCATGGGCGTAGGCCACCGTCTTGCAGGCATAGGTACGGCCTGCGACCTTGAACGTCTTGCAGTGGCCGGAGATCAGCGCCAGGAGGTCGATAAAGGCGTTCTGCTGCGGCTGCGGATTGTTGACCGGAATGGGTCCAGAAGTCTCGGCAAAACAAGGGCTTGCCAAGACCATGATCAGGGCGGCGAGGACCGGTCGGCAGAGGCGCATCGTCGGGCTCGTGTGCCAGGGGGCTGTAGCGGCGGAAAAGGTCCGTCCGACAACCATCGAACCGCAAATTCGTTGCGATCCCGTTTGCACCGCAATTCCCGCCTGGAATACCACCGCGTCACCCCCGACGGCGCTTTGCCCAAATTGCCCAACCCGTATGGCCAGCACATGCCATCAGGGCAGTGTTTTTTTCGTGGCGGAGCTAGCCTGTCGCGGCCTGCCAGCGCGCATCCCGAAGCGAGGGCCGGCGGTGCAGGCGGGCATCCAGTACGGCGCGGGCGCGTGGCAGCTCACCGCTGCGCATGAGCGCGACGATAAAGGTGTCCTCGATCAGCTCGCGCTGGGCATGGCTGCCGCCGATGCGCACGACCTCGCCGAGGACCGGCGCGAGCACCTGGACGCAAGTCCGGTAATCCTCATCGGCGAACGCCGCGAGCGCGCGGCAGATTGCCGGTACCACGGGACCGGCGGGCAGCTTGCCGTCAGCGAGCCGCTGTTCGATCGTCCCAAGGCGCGCGGCGAGCGCCTCGCGGTTTTGCGTGGCGGCTGCGAACAGCGCCATGTGGACGTCGGCAAAGGACAGGCTTGACCTCGGAAACAGCTTTTGCGCGGCGGCGTCAGCCTCGCGCCACAGCGCTTTCGGCACGGCATGGCCGTAGGCAGACAGGCGCCAGAGCAGCGAGGCGCTGTCGGTGACGACGTTGAGCGGCGGCGCCTGCGTGGCGGAGGGCTGGAGCACGTCGGCATAGATCGACAGCGCCCGCGCCGCATCGCCATGCTCGAGCGCGCCGAGCGCCTGGTGCCAGCGGATATGGCTGTGCAGGATTCCGGCGCGGTCGTAAGTGGGGATCCATTCGTCGACGAGACGGTCGACCGCATCGATCGAGCCGTCCTCGAACATCGCATGCAGCACCGCGTGCATGGCGTGGGCGTTCTGCCGGCGCAGATTGAAACCGCGCTCGGTGACGGCGCGGCCACGGGCGACGTCGCCATTCTCCGTCATCGCCCAGCCGGACATGGTGAGGAACCACCAATCCTCCCCATAATGCCGCGCGACGCGCTCGCACAGCTCATGCCGGGCGCGATCGTGGTCGGCCATGCCGGAGAATGCGAACAGGCCGAACGCGCCGAGCGGCAGCGACAGCACCACGGCGTCGCGTGGCCATACGTCGATGTGCTTCAGCGTCGACGCGATCGCTTCGAGCAGCCGGCCCTCGATCGCGAGCGCCAGCGTCTCGACATGCGAGCGCTCGCGCTCGGTGCCGCGCTTGGCCGCCAGCTCGCGCGCGAGCGTCGCCTTCTGCCGCGCGAGATCACCCTGCTGGTAGAAGGCATGCACGCGGGCGCGGGCGATATGGGGAAGTGCGAATTCCGGGTCGGTCGCGATCGCGCGATCCAGCGTCTCCGCCGTGCCGGTCCAGCCCGCGAGCATGAGGTCGACGCCTTCGCGATACGCGGCCGCCGCCTCGTGCGAGGTGGTGGAGAGCGGCAGGCCGTAGCGGTCTTCGGGAAACATCTGGTGCGCCTATGTATCCTCAATGTTGCCGACGATCGGCCCTTCCTCTTCGACGTCTTCCTGAGTGAATTTTTCTGCGAAGAAGGCGTCGTCAATTTCGTAAATCTCAACAGGGCTGCGTCGAATACCGACTTGGTGCTTTATACAGAGATCAAGAAGGCGTTTCCCGTCAATTAGAGTTATTGGTGCGGCTCCAATAAATAGAGCCCCCTCTTGCGCACCTCTTGCGAAGCCGCCAAGGCTGATAATTGTGCCGCGAATGGCCTTAAAATATGGGAGCGCTCCACGCAGCTCATCGACTTTAGGGCGAGTAATTGTATTCTCGGTGCGCTTGACCTGCACCACCTCGGTTATTTCTGTTATACCAAATTGAACACGAGCAACCACATCAACGCCCTTGTCGCCGCTGACCTTTGTGACGCGGACGTCTTCATAGTCCATTGCATCAAGCAGTTCTTTAACGAAGTGCTCAAATTGAGTCGGCTCCAACTGCATCAGACGGGCTCGAAACGCAATCAATTGCTCTTCATTGTGCGCATGAGCAGCTTCCGCAACTGTAGTGCGCTTCGAGGAAGGCGCCGTGCTGGCTATGCTAGCTTCGATTGGTTGGGAAAAGCCTTTCAGCCAATGCAATCCAGTTTCGGTGATCGTATAGTAATTTCCCTCACGAGTGATCAAGCTGCGTTCGGCCATCGCCATCAGCCTACGACGCAGGGTGTCAGCAAAATTCTTTGGCGTCGTAAATAGTGAGACGGCTTTTAGATAATCAGACCAGGCCGGAAGAATATCCCCTCTCTTGCAGGGAGAGCGCTCGGCAACGAGGGAAAGTAGTTTGGGTATACCTTCTGCAGCATCAAGTTCGCGAAGAATGGCCTCGTCCCTCGCTAAGAACTTCTGGCCCCTATCGCCAAGCTGATAAACGCCACCAACTCGATCCAGGAGCCTCATTCTGTTGATGAAAAGATAACACCCTCTCAGGTAGCGAGGATTCAGCTCCTTGCCGCTCCCTTCCCATATTTTGCGCGCCAGGTCTTGCAGGTCGCCCGAAAGGCGCTCTCCGATCCAGGTGTCGGGATCCGACCAATCAACAGGATTTTGTGGTGTCCCCGTTTGGTCGGCAATTGCGCTGATCATGTCGCGCACCCGCTGAACGGGCTCGCCATTGAGTAGACGAATGGCGTAGGCAACCTCAGAATAGGGTGCATAAAGTGGCGCTTGAACGACAGGCTCTGCTTGTGGAGCAATCATGTAGTTAGCCTAGATGAAATGGTACCAATCTATGCGCAACCATCGCGAGCAGTTGTTCAAGTTGTCAAGGAGTTGAGGCGCGCTTTGTTGGGCTCGCTATACTGCAATGCAACGTCGTATTGCCTGCACCATTTTGTTCGTCGTCAAAATCGCGACTAGAAGCTGACCGTCCGCGCGCGGCGGCCTTCGATCGGATAGGCGGGGTCGTTGTAGCCCGGCGTCGAGGGATGGCCTGGCGTCACCAGCCGGTCGACCAGCGCCTCGTCATCCGCGGTGAAACGATAGTCGAGCGCGCTGATGTAGCCGTCCCATTGCTCCTCGGTGCGGGGACCGGCAATCATCGACGAGACGAAGGCGGAGTTCAGCACCCAGGCGACCGCGAACTGTCCGGCGGTGATGCCCTTCTTCTCCGCGTGAGTCTTGATCTCCTGCGCGAGGCGCAGCGATTCCGGCCGCCATTCAGTCTGCATCATGCGGGTGTCGTTGCGGCCTGCGCGCGTCTCCTTGTCGGGGGCTGCATCTGGCTTGTACTTGCCGGTGAGCACGCCGCGCGCCAGGGGGCTATAGGGCACGATGCCGAGACCGTAATAGGAACAGGCCGGGAAGTGCTCGACCTCCGGCATGCGGTTCATGGCGTTGTAGTAAGGCTGGCTCACCGCGGGTCGATCGATGCCGAGCCGGTCGCAGATGTTGCAGATCTCGGCAACGCGCCAGGCGCGGTAGTTGGAGACGCCGAAATAGCGCACCTTGCCTGACCGGATCAGGTCGCCCATCGCGCGCACCGTCTCTTCCAACGGAGTCGCGTGGTCTTCCTTGTGCAGGTAGTAGATGTCGATGTGATCGGTGCCGAGCCGCGTCAGGCTTTCGTCGGCGGCCTGCAAGACCCAGCGTCGTGACAGCCCGCCGCGATTGGGATCGCCGCCCATGGGATTGGCGAGTTTTGTCGCGAGCACCCAGGCGTTGCGATTGCTGGCGATGGCGCGGCCGACAACTTCTTCGGAGCCACCTTTCGAATAGGCATCCGCCGTGTCGATGAAGTTGATCCCGGCGCTGTGCGCCTTGTCGATGATCCGTTTTGACGTGGCTTCATCCGTCGGTCCGCCGAACATCATGGTGCCCAGGCAAATCGGCGACACTTTCAGGCCAGTACGGCCGAGCTGACGGTATTGCATGGGCTATCCTTGCTGCTTCTTCGTGAGAGCAGCATAGCCAGCAACGCCCGTCATTGCGAGCGCAGCGAAGCAATCGGGAGATGTGTCCGTGGAGGGATTCTGGATTGGTTCGCTGCGCTCGCAATGACGAGGTGAGGAAGGCAGCCCGATTTCCTCGCGTCGTCCCGGACAAGCGGAGCGCAGATCCGGGACCCATAACCACAGGGAGTTGTTTGGCGAAGACTCGGAGTGACCTGTCTCGCGCTATATCTACTCCCTGGGGTTATGGGTCCCCGCGTGCGCGGGGACGACAGCGGAGTGTTTGGCGACAGCGGGGGCTGCCTAACTTATGCCTACGCCGGCCCCTTCAATATCTTGAACACGCCATTCGCCATCACGACGCAACGATCGTCCACGCTGACTTCGGTGCTCATGAAAATCAGGCTGCGGGTCGAGCGGACCACGCGCGGGCGGGAGATCAGGATGTCGCCGATCTGGCCGGCCTCGACGAAGTGGGTGTCGAGCTGCACCGTCGCCAGATATTCCTTGCCGGAGACATAGCGGGCCGTCATGCCGCAGGTGCGGTCGGCAAAGGTCATCATCACGCCGCCCTGGACCATGCCGCGGCGATTGTGGTGCTTGTCCTCCGTGGCGAGTGCGAATTCGTAATGGCCGTCGACCTTGCGCTCCCACAAGGGACCGACGAGGTGGAGGAAGCCCGTGGTCTCCAGGATGCTCCAGCCGTCTGATTTCAGCCTTGCGGCGGCCTTGGTGGTCATGTCGTCGTCCGTTCCTGCGTGGGCCTTGCGAGCGCATTTCATCGGGGCCGGACGTGGTGTAGTCAAGCATCATGAGACCGTTCGATGATGCCACACGGCGGAATATCGCGGATGCCTGCGCGGCCTTCACGCGCCTGCAGGAGGATGATGCGCAAGCGACGCTGAAACGCGCCGCGGTGGCGGTCGCGCTAACCGCGAGCGAGGGCGACGACACTGCGCTGCTGCTCACGCTGCGCGCGTCGCATCTGCGCGCCCATCGCGGTCAATGGGCGCTGCCGGGCGGCCGATGCGATCCCGGCGAGACGCCGGTCGAAGCGGCGCTGCGCGAACTCGACGAGGAGCTTGGCCTTCGCCTGACGAATGCGGATGTGCTCGGCACGCTCGACGATTACCCGACGCGGTCCGGTTATCTGATCACGCCGGTCGTGGTCTGGGCCGCAGCCAGCGCCGCGATCCGGCCGAACCCGGAGGAGGTCGCGTCCGTGCATCGCATCGCGCTGGCGACGATCGAGCGCGAGGACGCTTTCGATTTCGTCGCCATTCCCGAAAGCAGCCGCCGCGTGATCCGCTTCCACCACCAGATGAGCCTGATCCACGCGCCGACGGCGGCGCTGATCTACCAGTTCCGCGAGGTGCTGGCGGGGCGGCAGACCCGCGTCACCGACCTGGAACAGCCGGTGTTCGCCTGGAAGTGACATGGTAAACGGCGCGTTAACGTGACGGTTACCGGATGCCTGCTAAGAGGGCAGCATGCATCATTCGATTCGAAACACATTGGCGCTGGTTCCACTTGCGCTCGTCCTGATCACGCCGGCCGCGCGCAGCGGCGAGGCCGACGCGCTGCCGCCGGCGATCCGCGATGCCAAGGCCCAGCTGCTGTCGCAGTTTTTCGCGCAAGGTGGCGCCTCGGCTGCCGTGCTCGAATATCGCCGCAAGCTTGCCGAATACCAGGCGGCGCGCGCCGCCTTCGACGCCGAGGCTGGCGCTTATTGGAGCAAGATCTCCGAGAAGCGTCGCGGCCGCAACGCCAAGCGGCGCAGCGGGCAGCAGGTCACGCTCGACGATTACGTGCTGGAGCATCCGCCTCTCTACAACGGGCCGAAGCGCCCGGTGAACCCGGAGCCGGAGGAAACGCCGGAGCGGCCGCCGCGAAAGCCTATTCCGGTGGTTGCCGATTTCCTGCGCGCGGCGCAGCAGCTCTACCAGTTCACGCCGCAGCGCCCGTCCAGCGAGCTCGAGTTCAAGCGCGCCTATGCGCGCTACGCGCTGGCCCACGGCTTGACACGTGAGCAGGCGGTGCGGGTCTATTCGTTCGAAACCGGCGGCACCGGAAGTTACGACGTGCAGGCGGGCATCGAGCACGGCGGCAAGCGCGCGATCTCGACCGCGATGGGCTACAATCAGCTCCTGACCACCAACAGCGTCGAGCTGCTGGCCGAGCAGGGCCATGAACTCATCCGTGCGCTTTCCGAGAAGGTGGCGCGGACCTCTGGGCCGGCGCGGCATGCGCTCGAGCACAAGCTCGCTGTCCTGAAGAAAATGGTGGCGCATGCGAAGTCGGTGCCCGACACTTGGTCGGAGCACGAGAAGATCGGCAACACGCCGCAGGGCTGGGCCATGCATGCGATGGTGCTCGACGTCGACATTGGACCGATGCTTCAAACTCACAAGCTGCTGACGTCGGTGCTGTTCGCCCGCGCCAAGGGCCACAGCCGACCGCTCTCCGCGGCCGAGCTCGAAATGATGAACCTCACCGGCGACGGCACCGGTCTCGACATGGTGACGATGCCGCAGGCGATGCGCGAGAAGGTGCCGACCTCGAACTTCTTCCAGCGCGGCGGCTACGAGCGCAATCCGGTCGCGATCCGCCACAACACGGTGGCGAAGCTGCTTGCCGTGACCGACGAGCGGATGGACTCGAACAGCAACAAAGCCGGCGCGCGGGAGCTCGCGGGGGCGTTTTAGGCCTTGGTTCGCCACGTTCTCCGCTGTCATGCCCCGCTCGACCGGGGCATCCAGTACGCCGCGGCCTCTCGATTCAATTGCTGCGGCCTCTGGAATACTGGATCACCCGCTTTCGCGGGTGATGACACCGAGTGTGTGGTGCTGCAATCGCCCGCCAGCCCGCGCCCCTACTGATCCGGCCCGAACTTGAACTTGCCGTCGCCCTCCAGATAAGGGCCGCTCCGCATGTAGAGCTGGCCGTTCTGGCCGATGAAGAACAGCGTGCCCTTCGGCACCTTCTTGGCTCCCTTCAGGAGCTCGCCGGCGTTGCTGGTACCCATTTTGTAGGAATAGGTTTTGCCGGCCCTGTCATAGGCATAGCCCATGTCGGGCTTGAGTTCCCAGGGCGTCGCTCCGGTTTGCGCCAATGCGGGCCCTGCGCATGCGCCGAGCGCGGCTACGATTGCAATTGTCTTGGTTGAAAATGCCGTCATCCCATCCTCCCACAGTCGGGACATTCCAGGCTTGAACAAATCACGAACGGCGTGGCCGGGTCAATTTGCGAAAGCGCCGCAGCGCATCACGTCTTGCCCAGTAGCTTGTGATTTTCCCTTCGTCCCCTCGCGACTATGTTCCGCTTTCAGTCTAGAACGCAATTCGACAAAATTACTGGTAGGGATGATTCGGATGCGCCATGTGATCAAGTTTTGCTGGTCTGCTGTATTGTCGCTGGCGGCGATGGTGCCGGCGGCCCGGGCCGATGATTACCAGCTCAGCCATAATCAGCGCATTTCCTGCAGCCGCGGCCTCGCCCCGGGCAAGCTGAACACGGCGACCTGCAAGTCCTACACCTATCTCTTCAATACCAAGACGTCGGAATATTTCCGCTGCCAGGTTTCCCTGGCTCTGACCCGCGACAACAAGGAGGTCATCAACGTCCAGACCGACGGCGGCTGCACCAAGAAGCCGCGCATCTTCGAGACCGACGGACATTACGACTTCGACCCCACCGAGACCGAGCCGCCGAACACCAATTCGTTCTTCGGCCCAGGCGGCTATTCGGTCTGGGCCGCCGATGTCGGCGCGCAGAAGATCCGCGGCTGCATCACCATCTCCTCCGGCCTCGGCTCCGACATCTCGAAGTGCCTGGACATGACGTTCCAGTGAGGGAGCCCCGATCGCCACTGCGTAAGCGGTGGGCTCCCTCCCCCGCTTCCGGGGAGGGTTGGGGAGAGGGTGCCTCCGCATGGGGACAATCCCCTGGAGGAGAAAACCTTCACCCGCGCCGGAGCCTGTCGTCGGGCGCGCCGTTGGCGCGACCCGCTGGGCGCGACCTCGTCCGCAAGCTTGCGGGAGAGGTGACCGAGCAAGCCGCTCCGGCTCGAACCTAACGCGACTCCAGTCACGCTGCGCCACCTCGCCGCACCATCCGGTTCCAAAGAACCCGGCGGGAACGGCCGTTCGCCGCAGTCCTGTTTTGTCTTTTGGATGGGTTGACCCGCGCCCCTCATCCAGCCAATTTCGCCGCCGGTTTGGGGAGAACAACAACCATGAAACGGACGATTTTCGGCGTGGCCGCGGCTCTTGCTCTGGCGGCGTCGGCGCCTTGCGCGCGTGCGCAATCCTTCATCAACGTGCTGACCGGAGGCACCTCGGGCGTCTACTATCCGCTCGGCGTCGCAATCGGGAAGATCTACGGCGACAAGATTCCGAACGTGAAGACACAGGTGCAGGCCACCAAGGCGTCGGTCGAGAATCTGATCCTGCTGCAGCAGGGGCGCGGCGAGCTGGCGTTCACGCTGGGCGACTCGCTGAAAGCGGCCTGGGACGGCGAGGAGGAGGCCGGCTTCAAGACCAAGCTCGACAAGCTCAGGACCATCGGCGCGATCTATCCGAACTACATCCAGATCGTCGCGACCGCCGACAGCGGCATCAAGACGCTCGCCGATCTCAAGGGCAAGAGCCTGTCGGTCGGCGCGCCGAAGTCGGGTACCGAGTTGAACTCGCGCGCGATCCTCGCGGCCGCCGGCATGAGCTACAAGGATCTCGGCAAGGTCGAATATCTGCCCTTCGCCGAATCGGTCGATCTCATGAAGAACCGGCAGCTCAACGCCACGCTGCAATCGGCCGGGCTCGGCGTCGCCTCGCTGAAGGACCTGTCGACCTCGAGCCCGATCACTGTGGTGTCGGTGCCGAAGGAGACCGTCGACAAGATCGGCCCGCCGTTCGTTTCGGCGATCATTCCGGCCAAGACCTATACCGGTCAGGACAAGGACGTGCCGACTGCGGCCGTGATCAACTATCTGGTCACGAGCTCCGCGGTGTCGGACGATCTCGCCTATCAGATGACCAAGCTGGTCTATGAGTCGCTCCCTGAGCTCGTCAACGCCCATGCGGCCGGCAAGGAGATCAAGCTCGAGACCGCAGCCAATGGCAGCCCGGTTCCGCTGCACCCCGGCGCGATCCGCTATTACAAGGAAAAAGGGCTGATCAAGTAAGGTCGGCTCTCGCCACGCTTCGTCATGGCCGGGCTTGTCCCGGCCATCCACGTTTTTAGGTTTGGCGACAAAGATCGTGGATGCCCGGGACGAGCCCGGGCATGACGGCTCGGGTGGACCGTGCCAATGCTATAAGCGCTCGACGATTGGGGACGAGTTGGATGCTGGAAAAGGCAGAGGGTACCGAGACGGCGCCCGACAAGGTCAAGGTCGAGTTCGACAATTTCGAGCATGGCTTCCCGGAAGGCTTCGGCCCGGGCTGGTGGGGACGGCTCGCCTACTGGATCGGCATCGCGTTCGCGACCTTCCAGCTCTATGTCGCCGCATTCAACTATCTGCCGAGCCAGGTGGTGCGCGGCGTCCATGTCGGCTTCCTCGTTCTGCTCACCTTCGGCCTGATCGCGAACTTCACTGCGAAGAGCAATTTCGGCCGTGCGCTCGGCTGGGTGATCGGCGGCTCCGGCTTCTTCTGCGGCCTCTACCAATGGATCTTCTACGCCGACCTGATCGCGCGCGACGGCGATCCGACCCGGCTCGATCTCGTGGTCGGCACGCTGCTCGCGGTGCTGATCTTCGAGGGCACGCGGCGCCTGATGGGAGCGGCGCTGCCGCTGATGTGCGGCGCGTGCCTGGTCTACTGGTTCTTCGGCCAGTACCTGCCGTCGCCGCTCAACCATCGCGGCTACGATTTCGACCAGATCGTCACGCATCTGTCGTTCGGCACCGAAGGCTTCTACGGCGTGCCGATCTACGTGTCGGCGACCTATATCTTCCTGTTCATCCTGTTCGGCTCGTTTCTCGAGCGTGCCGGCATGATCCAGCTCTTCACCGACGTCTCGCTCGGCCTGTTCGGCCGCACCCGCGGCGGACCTGCCAAGGTCGCGGTGTTCGCCTCGGGCATGATGGGCACGATTTCAGGCTCGGGCGTCGCCAACGTCGTCACCGTCGGCCAGTTCACGATTCCCTTGATGATCCGGTTCGGTTACCGCCGCGCCTTCGCCGCCGGCGTCGAGGCGACGGCATCGATGGGCGGACAGATCATGCCGCCGGTGATGGGCGCGGTCGCCTTCATCATGGCCGAGACGCTCGGCGTCCAGTACTCGGAGATCGTCAAGGCAGCGGCGATCCCTGCGATCCTGTATTTCGCGTCGGCCTTCTGGATGGTGCATCTGGAAGCCGGCAAGCACGGTCTCGTCGGCATGAAGCGCTCGGAAATCCCGAGCGCCTGGAAGGCGCTGGTGGCGCGCTGGTACCTCGTGCTGCCACTCGCCGCCCTCGTCTACATGCTGTTCGAAGGCTTTACGCCGCTCTATGCCGGCAGCATGGGCCTCGCGCTGACCGTGACGCTGATCCTTGGCACTGCCATCACGGCCGGCGTCTCCGCGACGGCGATTCGCTACATCTTCTGGATCGGACTTGCGCTCGTGGTCGCCGCGCTGTCGCGCGAGGGCTTGCAGATCGTGCCGGTCGCAAGCGTCGTGGTCGGGCTGATCGTGATCACCGCCTTCGTCCGCGGAGGGTTTGCGGCGTTGCGCGCCTGCCGCGATGCGCTGGCCGAGAGCGCGAAATCCGCCATCACCGTCGGCATGGCCTGCGCCATCGTCGGCGTCATCATCGGCATGATGTCGCAGACCGGCGTCGGCACCATCTTCGGCGGCTGGGTGATCGGTCTCGGCGAGAAGAGCCTGTTCCTGGCGCTGGTCATGACCATGCTGCTGTCGATCCTGCTCGGCACCGGCATTCCGACCATCCCGACCTACATCATCACCGCCGCGCTCGCCGCGCCGGCGCTGGCGAAGCTCGGCGTGCCCCTGATCGCGAGCCACATGTTCGCGTTCTACTACGGCATCATGGCCGACCTCTCGCCGCCGGTGGCGCTGGCCGCGCTGGCCGCCGCACCGATCGCCAAGGAGAATCCGGACAAGATCGGCTGGGAGGCGATGCGCATCGCGATCGCCGGCTACGTCATCCCCTTCATCTTCGTTTATTCGCCGGCGCTGCTGTTGCAGGCCGGCGATCCCATGGCGGCCAGGCTCGGCTTCTACGGCGCGGTGGCGCTGGCCGCCACCAAGGCGCTGGTGGCGATCGGCCTGTTCGGCATGGTCGCGATCGGCTTCCTGTTCACGCGGCTGACGCTGATCGAGCGCCTGGTCGCGCTCGGCGCCGCGTTCTGCCTGCTCGGCGAATTCCCGTTCAGCGACACCGCGGGCTTCGTGCTCGCTGCTGCGCTGGTGCTGTGGCAATGGCGGCAGCGCCCGCCGACGGCGGTCGAGGCGGCGTGAGCCTCTGCTTCGCAACGGCATCAGGCGTGAAGGCGCTGGCGCTGTCCGCCTTCACGCTGGCCTGGACGCATTCGGTCGCGAAGGTCGAATGGCAGGAAGATTGGCGTGTCACGCCCGCCGGCCTCGAACTGGTGCAGGCCCGCGTCAAGGGCACCGGCCCCGGCATGGAGCCGCCGCCCGAGGCGCGGCTCGTCGATGGCTGGTTTCAATGGCGGCCGCAGCGTCCGCCGATGCATGAGGTCGTGCTCGGTAATTCCGGTGCGGCCGGGGAATGGCGGTTGTGCCATGACGGGAAGTGCCGGACATTGTCGGAGATTGTCGGCCATCCGATCGGTGCTAACGCCACCACAATGAGCATCTGCGAACAACAAGAGAAATAAAGGGAGATCACGATGGATAGGCTCAAGGGCAAGGTTGCGATGGTGGTGGGCGCCGGCTCGATCGGCCCCGGCTGGGGCAATGGCAAGGCGACCGCGGTGACCTTCGCGCGCGAGGGCGCGCAGGTGTTTTGCGTCGATCGCAATGGTACCGCGGCCGAGGAGACCGCGAAGATCATCACCGAGGAAGGCGGCAGGGCGACGGCGTTCACGGCCGACGTGTCGCGCGCAAGTGAGATCGAGGCGATGGTCGCGGCATGCCTGAAGGCCTATGGCCGCATCGACGTGCTCGACAACAATGTCGGCATCGCCGAGATGGGCAGCGTGGTCGAGGTCAGCGAGGAGAGCTGGGACCGCGTCTTCAGCGTCAACCTCAAGAGCGCCTATCTCGCCATGAAGCACGTCATCCCCGTCATGGTGAAGCAGGGCGGCGGCTCGATCATCAACATTTCCTCGATCGCCTCGATCCGCCACATGGGCATCTCCTACGTCACCTATGGCACCTCGAAGGCGGCGATGAACCAGATGACGCGCACCACGGCGATCGAGTTCGCGCGCCATCATGTCCGCGTCAACGCGATCCTGCCCGGCTTGATGAAGACGCCGATGGTCGAGCATTCAGCGGGTCTTGCTGCCAGCTACGCCAAGGGCGACGTCGAGGCGATGTGGCGCGCGCGCGATGCGCAGGTGCCGATGGGCCATATGGGCGATGCCTTCGACGTCGCGAATGCAGCGCTGTTCCTGGCCTCGGACGAGTCGAAATACGTGACGGGCATCGAGCTCGTGGTCGACGGCGGGATCACGTGCAAGGCGGGGGCGTAGCTTCAACCTCCGTCGTCGTCCCGGACAAGCGCGCCAAAAGCGCGCGCCGATCCGGGACCCATAGCCACAGGATAAAGTTGTTTTGCTAAACGGTAACTCCGAGTCCTCGTAACCACATCGCCCTGTGGTTATGGGTCCCGGATCAGCGCTTCGCTCCAGACAACGCTACGCGTTGTCCAGAGCTGCGCTTGTCCGGGACGACAGCTGAGTGTCGGGTTGCCTATTGCGCCAGCGCCAGGATCCCGCCGGCGAACGCGTGCCATGCCGCCGTCTCGCTGACCGGCCAGTTCAGCACCTTCACCGCCAATAGCGCGAGCGTGCCGTAGATGTAGACCGGATGCACGCGGCCTTCGGTGCGCCAGTCGCGCACCATGGCGACGACGAGCAGCAGGGAAGCGACGACAGCCGGCGCAATCGTCACGGGCACCGGCGGCGGGCCGGCCGGTCCCGGAGGCGCGAGGAAGGTCAGGAACCAGCGCGCGATCGCGGCATCGAGGATCGAGACCGCCGCCAGCAGCATCAGGCGCTTGTGGATCTCCGGTCTGCGCGTGTTCATGATCGCCAGCACGAACACCACGGCGAAGAACGCGATTCCGCTCATCGGCACGATCGAGAAGCCGATGCCGGCTTCCTTCTGCCCGAGCGCTGCGGAATGCTGCATCACGTGCACCGAGGCGAGGAAGCCGAAGATCGTCATCGCGGTCGCGAGCGATACGCCGGCGATGCCGAGCGAGCGGTGATTGACCACGCGGCCCGAGGCCGCGAGCCAGGTCTGGAGCACGAAATAGAGCGACCAGGTGAAGAACAAGAGTCCGTGAAAGTGGATCACCGGACTTGCCGACAATGTCCGCTGCGCGAGCGGCACCCAATAGGTCGGTGCGAAGCCGAGAAAGGCGGTGGCCGCGCAGGCCAGGGCCATGTGGAAATAAAAATATCGTGCAGGCGACGCCTCACGCGCGCGCACACGACGGTCGTCGATCAGGGTCGTCATCAGGAGTGAGTCTGGAAAGGTGGCGTTTGGTTCAAACCCGGCTATTCACCCTCCGCTGTCGTCCCGGACAAGCGCGCCTTAAGCGCGCGCCGATCCGGAACCCATAATCACCGGGTCACGCTTGGGGCAGGCTGGTCACTCCGAGTCTTCGTCAAACCCCTCCCTGTGGCTATGGATCCCGGATCTGCTCTCCGCTCCAGTCAACGCTGCGCGTTGTCTGGCGCTTCGCTTGTCCGGGACGACACCGAGTTTGTATCGCGGAGTTGCGTCATCCGCCCGCGCTCAATTCCGCGCGATCGAGCTCTTCCTCCAGCCGATGAAACGCGTCGTCGCCGATCACCTCGGTGGCGCGGAGATCGAAGATCGCTTTGCGTGCGGCCTCGATGGCGCGGCGGCGCAGGGGGTCGGCGGGCAATTCGCCGCTGGCGATTCCACCGTTCGGATCGGTCTCGGCCTGCATCAGGATGGCGCGATATTCGAGCCGCAGGATTTCCGCCTCCTCCGACGGATCGCTCTCGATCGCATCGAGCGCTGCGCGATAGGCGACCGCGCGCCCGCGCGCGACCTCGACGCCGACCGGATCATCGTCCTCGAGGTTGAAGGCGAGGATCAGCGGCCGCAGCGTCAGGCCCTGGATGATGAGCGATCCCAGCACCACCGCAAAGGCGATGAAGACGATGAAGTCGCGATGGGGAAAACCCTCCGGCAGGGCAAAGGCGGTCGCGAGCGTGACGAGGCCGCGCATGCCGCACCAGGAGATGATGAGGCCGCCCTTGGGCGAAGCGATCTGCTTCGGATCCTTCGGATGATAGAGTCCGTTTGCGATCAGCACGCGCAGGGTCGTGCGATAGAACGTCACCCAGCCGAGGCGTACCAGGATTACCGTGAGCAGGATCCAGGCGGCAGCCACGCAATATTCCCAGCGCACGTCGGCATCGAGCCGCGTCCAGATCGGCCGCATCTGCATGCCGATCAGCATGAAGGCGAGGACGTTGAGCACGAACACCATCGTCTCCCACACCGCATAGGACGGCACCCGCAGCCGGGCCGGCATGCGCGCCGGCGCGGTGCGCGCGAGGGCGATGGCGTAGATCACGATGGTGAGGATGCCGGACAGGCCGAGATGCTCGGCACCGATCCAGATCATGAAGGTGGTGGCGAACTGAACGATGATCGCGCTCGGGGCTTCCGTCACGCGCTCCATCATGGGCGCGATGATGCGTGCTGCGACAAGGCCGCCGATGACGCTGCCGACCAGCGCCAGCGCCATGGTCGGTGCGACCTGGCTCCATGTCAGATGCTGGGTGGCGACCGCGCCGACCGCGATGCGATAGATCAGAAGCGCGCTGGCGTCGTTGAGCAGGCTCTCGCCCTCCAGCACCTTCACCATGCGGTGAGGCAGCTTCACCTGGCTCAGGATCGCGACGGCAGCGGCCGCATCCGGCGGCGCCACGATCGCGCCGAGCGCGACCGCGGCGGCCCAGGGCATGTCGGGCATCAGCCGGTGCGCGACATAGGCCACGGCGGCCGTGGTCAGGCCGACTGCGGCGACCACCAGGGTCGAGACCGGAACCCAGTTGTTGCGCAGATCGCGCAGCGAGGTGTCGAAGGCGGCATCGAGCAGGACCGGTGCGACAAAAAGGGCCAAGGCGAGGTCCGGCTCCAGCGCCCAGGACGGACTGGACGGCACGAAGGCGATCAGAGCGCCACCGATGGCGAGAAAGGTCGGGTAGGGGACCTTGATCCGCCGCGCGAGCGCCGATAAGGCAACAGCGCCGAGCAGAAGCGCGATGATCCATTCGAATGTCGACACGATGATCCCCGAGACCGACCTGAGCGGCGCCACAAGCTAGCACCAATCCGGCCGTATGATGGATAGTGCAGCGTCAAGGCAAGACCTTTAGACAAGATCCTGAGACAAGACCCTCCGACAGCAACGAGCATGCGTTCTTTCATTCACCTGTTCGGCGCCGGGCTGCTCTACGCACTCTCGCTCGCCCCGGCCGATGCTGCGACCGGCGGCGAGTCGATTGCGGTGACGCAGGTCGATGTCGAGCTCTGCCTTGCGGCGACCGCGGCCGACGACATGGACAAGGCGGGCACCGCCTGCGCCGCCGTGATCGACGATGAGAAGACGGCGAAGGAGGACCTGATCAAGGTGCTGATCGCGCGCGGCGCACTGCTGGCGAGGCACGACCAGGTCGACCGTGCCATCGCCGACGATAGCCGTGCTCTTGAGCTCGATCCGGGCCTTGCGGATGTCTTCAACGCACGCGGCGAGCTCTGGCTGAAGAAGGACGACAAGCCCAAGGCGGTGCAGGATTTCGGCGCAGCACTCAAGATCGATCCGAACCATGCGAAGGCCAGGGCCAATCACAAGGCGATGGCGCGCGAGCTCGAGCGGATCGGCGCGCAGATGGCGGTTGCCGGCAAGCCCAGCTTCAATTGCGCGCGAGCGCGCCGCGCGGTTGAAAGGGCGATCTGCGGCAATCGCGAGCTTGCCGATCTCGACCGGGAGATTTTTGCAGCGAACGCGCGCGTGATCCGCGCGGCGCGCAATGCGGATGAAGCAAAGGCACTCCAGCGCGAACAGGATGAATTCATCGCGCGCCGAAATGCCGGCTTCGGCCGACCGGGCTATGATCTCAAGAAGGCGATGCAGGAGCGATTGCAGAAGCTGAACGGGGTGGATGGGTATTGAGCTCTTCGCCTCTCCCCGCAAGCGGCAGGGCAATCGCATATGCATTTCACGGGGATCGTCCGAGGGCTTGCTCCGCCTCTCCCGCTTGCGGGAGAGGGAGCCCAGTGCCGATGCCGCCGCACCGTGTGCACCATGTGCCATAGCTCCCCGCAAGCGGGGCGAGGGAGAGAGGCGCCGGTGCTCCCCTGACAGCGCCTCATTGAACCCATCCCTTGCCGGCGGCGACAACGGTGAGAACCCGACGTCACGGAGCCCAATGTCATGTGCGGCACTCAAGCCTCCGCGCAAGCGCCTTCGCCCGCCAAAATCTCGCTTCGCGCCTTTTTCCTCAGCGCGGCGATCAGCCTTGTTCTCGCTTCCCCAGCCGCGGCGAGCACAGAGTGCGTGCTGGGCAGCAAGGCTGCCCCGGCAGAGTTGATTCCGGCGTGCAGCGCGATCATCGACAAGACTGCAAATCCAGCCTCCGATCGCAGCGCGGCCCTCGTCGTCCGCGCCGAAGCCAATGCGCGAACCCTTGGAGGGCAATCGCAGGCGCTGCGCGATCTGGACCGCGCCATCGCGCTCGACGGCAGGAACGCAAAGGCCTGGCGCCTGCGCGGCGACCTCCTGCGCGAGGCCGGCGGCGATCTCGGCCGCGCTGCGGCGGATTTGACCAAAGCGATCGAGCTCGATCCGCAGGATGCGGAGGCTTACGAGTCGCGCGGCGTGGTCTACACCAATCAGCGTCGGCTCGACCGCGCGCTCGCCGATTACGACGTGGCGATCAGGCTGAAGCCGGACGATGCGCAGGCCTGGTCCGACCGCGGCGTGACCTATTATCTTGGCGGCGACAACGAAAAGGCGATCAGGAATTTCGACGAGGCGCTGCGGCTCGACCCCAACCGGCCTCGCACCTACACCAACCGCGGCGCGGCCTGGAAGAAGCTCGGCCAGAACGACAAATCGGTTGCCGACAACACCGAGGCCATCAGGCTCGATCCGAAGCAGCCGGAATATTACGACAATCGCGGCCTCGCCTATGCGGCGATGGGCGAGTACGACAAGGCCATCGCCGATTACGACGAAGCGATCCGGCGTGAGCGGCGCGCCAACTTCCTGACCAACCGCGGCGATTCCTACCAGTTCAAGGGCGAGCTAGGGGCGGCGCTGAGCGACTATGATGCCGCGATCGAGCTCGATCCGAATTTTGCGAAGACCTACAACAACCGCGCCGTGCTCTACAAGAAGATGGGCGAGCGCAAGAAGGCGCTGGCGGATTACGAGACGGCGCTGAAGCTTGATCCCGGCAACGAGAATGCAGCCAACGGCCGCCGCGCCATGACCGCCGAGATCGCGAAGTTCGGCGCCGAGCCGCTGCGTCCGCTGAATGCGGCTTCCGGCAACGGCCCGTCGTTCGATTGCGCGACGGCGAAGCGCGAGGTCGAGAAGGTGATCTGCGCCGATCCCCAGCTCGGCGTGCTCGACCGCCGGATCGCCGATGCCTACGCGCGCGTGCTGAAGCTGGCGAACAAGCGCTCGGCCGGCGAATTGCGCAGGACGCAGCGCGATTTCCTCGCCACGCGCAACGCCAGCTTCGGCCGCCCCGACTATGATCTGAAGAAGATCATGCAGCAGCGGTTGCAGAAGCTGAACGCGATGGAAAGCTGAGAAGCGTTCCGCCCTCGTCGTCTCTCCTCGAGTCGAACCGCCACCGTCCTTCCGGAGACCCCTGCCCCCCGCAAGCGGGGCGAGAGGGCGCACCGCCCGCGCGGCGGTAGTTGTGTCTTCCCCGAAAGGCCCATCCTTTTGAGCTTGAACCGCGGCCCGTTCCCGCGAAAATAGCTTCACAACAAGGCCGGCAATTGATCCTGGTCATGGCGGGGCGCCTGTCCTGCCACAAGGGTCAAGGGCAGGCGAATAAAGGCACGGGAGCGCGGGAATGAACGTCCAAGGAAACGCCGACGGCAAAAGTCGTTATCATGAGGTCCATGCGCGCTCGCTGGCCGATCCCGCCGGCTTCTGGGCCGAGGCGGCGAAGGAGATCGACTGGATCGAGCCTCCGACCAGGATCTTCGATCCCTCGCAAGGAACCTACGGCCGCTGGTTCGCCGGCGGCGTCGTCAACAGCTGCTACAACGCGCTCGACCGCCATGTCGAACGCGGCCGCGCCGACCAGGTCGCGCTGATCCATGATTCGCCGCTGACCAATTCGGTCACCAAGTTCACCTATGCCGAACTGCTGAGCGAGGTCCAGGCGCTCGCCGCCGTCATGCAGGACTTCGGGGTCGCCAAGGGCGACCGTGTCATCCTCTACATGCCGATGGTGCCGGAAGCGGTGGTCGCGATGCTGGCCTGCGCGCGCATCGGCGCGGTGCACTCGGTCGTGTTCGGGGGCTTTGCGGCGAAAGAGCTCGCCACCCGCATCGACGACGCGCAGCCGAAGCTGATCCTTTCCGCAAGCTGCGGCATCGAGCCCGGCCGTATCGTGCACTACAAGCCGCTGCTCGACGAGGCGATCAGGCTCGCCGGCAGCAAGCCGAAAGCCTGCATCGTGCTGCAGCGTCCGCAGCTCACCTGCGAGATGACGCCAAGCCGCGACTATGACTGGGCCAGCCTGCGCCGCAAGGCGCTGAACGACGGCAAGAGCGCTCCTTGCGTGCCCGTCGCCGCCACCGATCCGCTCTACATCCTCTACACCTCGGGCACGACCGGCGTGCCGAAGGGCGTCGTGCGCGACAATGGCGGGCATCTCGTCGCGGTGAAATGGTCGATGTTCAACCTCTATGGCGTCAAGCCGGGCGAGGTCTGGTGGTGCGGCTCCGACATCGGCTGGGTGGTCGGCCACAGCTACATCGTCTACGGACCGCTGTTTCATGGCGCGACCACGATCATATACGAGGGCAAGCCCGTCGGCACGCCCGATGCCGGCGCGTTCTGGCGCGTGATCTCCGAGCACAAGGCGGTGGCCTTCTTCACCGCTCCGACCGCATTCCGCGCCATCCGCAAGGACGATCCGGAGGGAAAATTCATCCGGCAGTACGACCTCTCCAAATTCCGCACGCTGTTCCTTGCCGGCGAGCGCGCCGATCCGCCGACGGTGGAGTGGGCGGAGCAGCAGCTGAAGGTGCCGGTGATCGACCATTGGTGGCAGACCGAGACCGGCTGGTGCATCGCCGGCAATCCGGTCGGGCTCGGCATGCTGCCCGTGAAGCACGGCTCGCCAACGGTGCCGATGCCGGGCTACCAGGTCGATGTCGTCGATGAAGCGGCAAAGCCGGTCGGCGCCAACACCATGGGCTCGATCGTCATCAAGCTGCCGATGCCGCCGGGCTGTCTGCCGACGCTGTGGAATCAGGACGAGCGCTTCAAGGAAGCCTACCTCAGCGAATTCCCCGGCTATTACAAAACCTCTGATGCCGGCTACAAGGACGAGGACGGCTATGTCTTCGTCATGGGCCGCACCGACGACATCATCAACGTCGCCGGCCATCGGCTCTCCACCGGTGGCATGGAAGAGATTTTGGCCTCGCATCCCGACGTTGCCGAATGCGCCGTGCTCGGCGTCAAGGACGCGATCAAGGGGGAGGTACCCTGCGGCTTCCTGGTGCTGAAAGCGGGCGTGAAGCGCCCGCCCGCCGAGATCGAGAAGGAGATCATCGCATTGGTGCGCGACAAGCTCGGCCCGGTCGCCGCCTTCAAGCTCGCCATCACCGTCGGCCGTCTGCCCAAGACGCGTTCCGGAAAGATCCTGCGCGGAACCATCAAGAAAATCGCCGACGGCGAATCCTGGACCATGCCGGCGACCATCGAGGATCCCAAGGCGCTCGAGGAGATCGGGGAGGCGCTGAAGGGGAGGGTGTGAGGCTAACGCCATTTGCCCGCGAGGCGTGACGCCGTCCCACCAATTGCTGCTGTCATCGCCCGCGAAGGCGGGCGATCCAGTATTCCAGAGACGGTGAGGTTGGAGCCGAGAGGCCGCGGCGTACTGGATTCCCCGCCTTCGCGGGGAATGACCGCGAACGGGGAGCGGCGTCCAGGGACTTACATTCTCCGCATTCCGCGCTAAACAGTGCCGGCCAACAAGGGACCCCTGATGCCGCTTTCCGCCGCGCCGCGCCTGCTGATCGCCTTAGCTCTCGCCATCGTTCTCTCCGCCTGCTCCGCGCGCTACCAGACGCCGGTGGCGATGGGCGGCGACGATGATGACGCGGTCTGCCAGAGCCGGGGCTATGTGCAGGGCTCGCCGGAATACGCGGCCTGCCGCAAGGACCGTGACGTCCAGCGCAATGCTGCCATTGCCCGCGCCGACCGCCGCCAGCGCGATCTCGGCGAGTACATGCTGAACAATCCCGTGCGGCCGTAGCGGTCTGAGCGCGTTTGCACGTGCCGAACTGAAGCGATCGCGGTTCTCCGCGGCCATTGTCGCGCGCCCCACTCAACTACCGTGCAAGTCCCTCGCATTGTCGTCTACCGTGGCAGATGTGCAACGCCGGACCTGATTCATGGCGCGTCAGTCCAATTTTGATTCAGGTCAAATCCGAGGGCGCCTGGTTTCTGCTCTGACAGCTGTGATCGCGCAACGGGGCGCGCATGGCTCTCAAGGGGAATTCAATGCGAAGGACTATTCGGAACACCGCACGGATCGCAGTGCTCGCCGCTGCATTCGGCGGCGCGCTTGCATCGGCGCAAGCTGCGGATCTGCCGGTTTATACCAAGGCGCCGCCGGCGGTGGAGGCCTGGAATCCCTGGATGATCCGTCTGCGCGTGCTCGGCGTCTTGCCGGACGGCGGTAGTAGCACGGTCAATGTCGCGGGTGTGCCTGCGCTGTCCTCGCCGAACTCGGGCCTTCATATCAGCGACCAGGTCGTTCCCGAGCTCGACATCTCCTATTTCTTCACGCCGAACATCGCGGCCGAATTGATTCTCGGCGTCACGCGGCATCACCTCACCGGATCTGGCACGCTCCAGGGGCTCGATATCGGCAAGACCACGCTGCTGCCGCCGACGCTCACCCTACAATACCACTTCACCAATTTCGGCGCCTTCAAGCCTTATATCGGCGCCGGGGTGAACTACACCGTGTTCTTCAACAATTCGGCGTCCAACATTCCGTTCGGCGGCCTTGCCGTCACCAACCTGCATGTCAGCAACGCCTGGGGCGGCGCCGTGCAATTCGGCTTCGACTACATGTTTGACAAGCATTGGGGCCTCAACGTGGACGTGAAGAAGCTGTGGCTCCAGCCGAACTACTCGGCCACGGTCAACGGCGCGATCCCGGTCACCGGCACCGCGCATATCGATCCGTGGCTGGTCGGCGCGGGTGTGACGTACAAGTTCTGAGCTCGCAGTCCGCGAGTACAGGCAATCATCCTGGCCTGGCCGAGAGCTTCGGGCCTCGGCCGGGTAGGAGCGGCGGCGTTAGCCAACGCCGATATGCCTGTCTCGATCGTGCGTGCTCACGACGGCAGCATTTGTTTGCCTGCAAATGATGTCGTTTGCCTACAAATGATATTTGACAGTGTGGACGGTCCGCAAGACATTTGGTCGTCGAACGACGGGATCGAATGCGAGGGCCAATGAAGTTGAAAACGCGTCCTCTGGTAAGTGCCTTTGCCTGCTTCTTCCTCGCGAATGCTTCAGAGAAGGCGCTTTCGGCGCCGGCCGAATGCTCGCTGGAGTCGCTACGGGCGTTGGCGCCGTCTGACGTAAGGATCACTGAGGTTAACTGGCGTGATACTGAGAGCCTGTGCTTTGTTGCAGGATCGGTGAAGACGACCGGCCAAGGGGCGCCCGATGGCAATGCCCTGTTCCAGCTGCGCTTGCCATCCGGCTGGAATGGAAAATTCCTCTTCGTCGGCGTCGGTGGCTTGGCGGGCGGCCTGTTCGAAAACAACCTGTCAGCAAATGAGACGGATATCGCGGTGGCGACTGCCGATCATTATGCTGTGGCGATCACAGATCAGGGACACACCGCGTCAGGTCTTGACGCCGCCTGGGCCCTGTCCGCGCCGGGTCGGCCCAATGAGGCAAAGCTTGCAGACTACTACTTTCGGGCCACGCATATTGTGACCATCGCGGCTAAGGCGATCACCAAGGGCTACTTCGACGCCGAGATCAAGCGATCCTATTTCGATGGCTGCTCGAACGGCGGACGGCAGGGGATGGTCGAAGCGACCCGCTTTCCCGAAGATTACGACGGCATCATCGCCGGAGCGCCGTTCTTCGACATATCCTCTATGCTGCCGATTATGAAATTTCAGAAGCAGCAATTGTCAGACGTGCGGGCCCACATACCTGCAGCCATGCTGCCGAAGATCGACAAGGCGGTTCGCGCCAGCTGCGATGCGCTAGACGGTGTTCGGGACGGCCTGATCCAGAACCCCGCTGCCTGCGGTTTCGATCCCGCCACGATGATTTGCAGGGCTGGCAGCGAGGCTGATTGCCTGACCTCCGAACAAGCGACATCGCTTCGCACTTATTTCACGGCCGTGCATGATGAAAACGGACGGCTTGTCTATCCCGGCTATTCGCCTACGGATATGGAAGGCCAGTTTGCGCTTTTCATGGGCGGAAACACTCCTCCGATCGACATCAATGCCGCGGAGCCCTGGGGCAACAAGGGCTTTGCACCGGCGCCGCTCGAATGGGCATTTTCCGATCATATCGTTCAGCACATCGTGATGCGGAATCCCGACTTCAATGTGAGGGAATTCGGAGTGAAGACCGACGGACGCGTCAAATCCGAAGATCTCGCGCTGTTTCTCGCTCGAACCCAAGGCGGAAATGGCAATCAGCTCGACGCGATCAACGCCTTTCTCGACGCAGGACGCAAGCTCATCCTCTATCACGGCATGTCCGATCACGCCCTTAGCCCGTTTCGAACTGTCCGCTACTACGAAGACCTCGCCAAGCACCGCGGCGGTTACGACGAGTTGAAGAAGAGTGCGCGCTTCTTCGCAGTCCCGGGGATGCAGCACTGTCGAGGCGGCCCAGGGCCCAGCCGCTTTGACACGCTCTCGGCGCTGGACGCATGGATCGAAAAGGGAACACCTCCGGAAGCAATCAACGCGGCCACCCCCGTCAGCCCTCCTGGCCAATCTGGCTCCGAAGCGCGCGCGATGCCGCTCTGTTCCTACCCAACCATGGCTGCCTACGACGGATCAGGTCCAGTCAAGGATGCGACCAGTTGGTCGTGCAAGCCGAATGAGAAGATGTTGGAGATCGGACCCGTCGGGTTGGCGGCTGGCCTGCGAACCGCTTCGACCATTATACCCTGAGCGTCAGGACCGCGCGGAGGAACCGCGGAGGCGCGAAGAAAATGCGGCAGGGTTACCCCTGTCGCACTCGTTTAGTGTCCAGCGGTGGGAGGAAACTCACTCCTCTTCTTCGTCGTGCTTCTTGCCGCCGAGCGTCTTCAGCTTGGCGAACACGGCGTCGACATTGAGATCGTCGCTGGACTTTTCCGCAGGCTCGTACTCGTCCTTGCGGGTAGTCTCGGAGGCCGGCAGCAGGGTCGCGCCGCCATAGGTTGCGTCGATCGGCTTTTCCTTGGCGGCGCGCTGCACCTCGAAATCGAGCTCGATCTGCGAGCAGAGGCCCAGCGTGACGGGGTCGATCGGGGTGAGCTGGGACGTGTTCCAGTGGGTGCGGTCGCGCACGCTGGCAATGGTGCTCTTGGTGGTGCCGACCAGCCGCATGATCTGGGCGTCCTTGAGTTCCGGATGGCTGCGCAGCAGCCAGAGGATGGCGCTCGGACGCTCGTGGCGGCGCGAGACAGGGGTGTAGCGGGGGCCTTTGCGCTTGGGTTGGGGCGGCAGCACCACCTTGCTCTCCTGCAGGCGGAGCCGGTAATCCGGGTTCTTCTCGCCCTTCTCGATCTCCTCGCGGGTCAGCTGGCCGTTGGAGAGCGGATCCATGCCCTTGATGCCCTGGGCGGCGTCGCCGTCGGCGATCGCGCGGACCTCGAGGGGGTGCATCTTGGTGAAATCGGCGACCTGGTCGAAGGTCAGCGCGGTGTTGTCGAGCAGCCAGACGGCGGTCGCCTTGGGCATCAGAGGTGCGTTGCTCATGGCAAATCTCCTTTGTGCTTCGCCCACCCCTCTGGAGGCGAAACCGGTGGTCATCAGCGATGACAGGGAATTCGCGCTATATAAGCCGGGAGGGGGCAGCCACGCAATGGTTCTGCTATAGATAGTGCCTTGACACCGCCCGAAAGGGGGCCCAATTCCCTTTGAACCGCTGTAGGGTTCAAGCCGACCGTTTTAAGCCCCTGTTCAATCCATCGACCGCCCCCGCCAGAAGGCGAAACGGGTGATTCGGTCCCGAGATCGCTCAATGTCAGCCAAACCAGACCTCAAGATCGTGCTTTGTTCTCCCCGCGGCTTCTGTGCCGGCGTGGTCCGGGCGATCGACACCGTGGAACGGGCGCTCGATAAATACGGCGCGCCTGTCTATGTTCGCCACGAGATTGTGCACAATAAGTACGTCGTCGACGGGTTGAAGAAGAAGGGTGCTATCTTCGTCGAGGAACTGGCTGAAATCCCCGAAAACGCCACCGCACCGGTGGTATTCTCGGCCCACGGCGTGCCGAAGTCGGTTCCGGCTGACGCCCAGTCCCGCAATCTGTTCTCGCTGGATGCGACCTGCCCGCTGGTGACCAAGGTCCACCGCGAGGCCGCGATTCATTTCAAGCGCGGCCGCGAGATCTTCCTGATCGGTCACTCCCACCATCCCGAGGTGGTTGGCACGCTCGGCCAGCTTCCGCCCGGTGCCGTGACCCTGATCGAGACCGCCGAGGACGCCAAGACGATCACGCCGAAGGACCCCAACAACCTCGCCTTCGTGACCCAGACCACGCTGTCGATCGACGACACAGCGGAGATCGTGGCGCTGCTCAAGGAGCGCTTCCCGAACATCAACGGTCCGCACAAGGAAGACATCTGCTACGCCACCACCAACCGCCAGCTCGCGGTGAAGAAGGTGGCGCCGGTGGTGGACGCGCTGATCGTGGTCGGTGCGCCGAATTCGTCGAACTCGCAGCGCCTGCGCGAGGTTGCCGAGCGCGAGGGCTGCAAGATCGCGGTGCTGGCGCAGCGCGCCACCGACATCGACTGGACCAGGTTCGGCAACATCGCCAGTCTCGGCATCACGGCGGGCGCCTCTGCGCCCGAAGTGATCGTCGAGGAGATCATGGACGCCTTCGCCGAGCGCTACACGCTGCATGTGGAGACGGTCTCGGCCGCGGAGGAGAACGAGTTCTTCCCGCTGCCGCGTCAGGTGCGCCCCGAAGCTGCCGCCGAGTAGACCTCTATGGCGGTCTACACCGACGTCGCCGCCGACGAGCTTGCGGATTTCCTGAAACAATACGATCTCGGCGAATTGCTCTCCTACAAGGGCATCGCCGAGGGTGTCGAGAATTCCAACTTCCTGCTGCACACCAGCAAGGGCTCGTTCATTCTCACGCTCTACGAAAAGCGCGTGGCGAAGAACGATCTGCCGTTCTTCCTCGCGCTGATGACGCATCTGGCCGAGCACGGTGTCAATTGTCCGCTGCCTGTGAAGGCGAAAGACGGCGAGGCGCTGCGCGAGCTGGCAGGCCGGCCCGCGGCAATCATCACCTTTCTCGAAGGCGTCTGGCCGCGCAAGCCGAACGCGACGCATTGCGCCGGGGTCGGGGACGGGCTGGCGAAACTGCATCTGGCGGGCGCGAACTTTGCGATCAAGCGCACCAATGCGCTATCGGTTTCCGGCTGGCGGCCGTTGTTCGACGCGGCTTCAGGCCGCGCCGACGAGGTGCAGCCGGGCTTGCGCGACTTTCTTGCCGCCGAGCTCGATCATCTCTCGAGCGGCGTCTGGCCGTCCAATCTGCCGGAGGGCGTGATCCACGCCGACCTCTTCAACGACAACGTCTTCTTCCTCGGCGACAAGCTCTCGGGCATCATCGACTTCACCTTCGCCTGCAACGACATGCTGGCCTATGACGTCGCGATCTGCCTCAACGCCTGGTGCTTCGAGCCGGATCACTCCTTCAACGTCACCAAGGCGCGCGCTTTTCTCAACGCCTATGGCCGGGTGCGCAAGCTCTCCGAGACCGAAGAGGCGGCGCTGCCGCTGCTGGCGCGCGGCGCCGCGATCCGCTTCCTGCTGACGCGGCTGGTCGATTGGCTCAACGTGCCGCCGGGCGCGCTGGTCAGGCCGAAGGATCCCCTGGAATATTTCCGCAAGCTGCGCTTCCACCAGAGCGTGACGAGTGCGCGGGACTATGGGCTAACCCCGTCGGGGCTGGTGGCGTGAGCGAGCTTCCCAATGTCACGATCTATACCGACGGCGCCTGCTCGGGAAATCCCGGGCCGGGCGGCTGGGGCGCGATCCTGAGGTTCGGCGACAAGGAAAAGGAGCTGAACGGCGGCCAGCCGCACACCACCAACAACCAGATGGAATTGATGGCGGCGATCTCGGCGCTCGAAGCGCTGAAGAGGCCGTGCACGGTCGATCTCTACACCGACAGCCAGTATGTCCGGCAGGGCATCACCGGCTGGATCTTCGGCTGGAAGCGCAACGGCTGGCGCACCGCCGACAAGAAGCCGGTGAAGAATGTCGAGCTATGGCAGCGCCTCGACGCCGCGCTGAAGCAGCACGAGGTCCGCTGGCACTGGGTCAAGGGCCACGCCGGCCACCCCGAGAACGAGCGCGCCGATCAGCTCGCGCGCGAGGGCGTCGCGATGGCGCGCTTGCAGCAGCGGGTGAGGGAGTAGAGTTTTTGTTTCGTCATTCCGGGGCGGTGCAAAGCACCGAACCCGGAATCTCGAGATTCCGGGTTCGCGCCCCGGAATGACATCATTCTTACAGCTGCCCGAGCAGCGTATCCCCGCCGGAGACTTCGACCTTGCCGGGCATCGCCTCGAGGTTCAGTTTCTTGACCACGCCGTCCTCGATCAGCATCGAATAGCGCTTGGAGCGGATGCCGAGGCCGTTGGCGGAGGCGTCCAGCTCCATGCCGATCGCCTTGGTGAAGTCGGCGTTGCCATCGGCGAGAAAGACGGCCTCGTCGCGCTGGTCGGTGTCGCGCTTCCAGGCGTTCATGACGAAGGCGTCGTTGACGGAGATGATAGCGATGGTGTCGACGCCCTTGTCCTTGATGGCATAGGCGTTGAGGAAGATGCTCGGCAGATGCATCTTGTGGCAGGTGCCGGTATAGGCGCCGGGCACCGCGAACAGCGCCACCTTCTTGCCCTTGAAGATGTCGTCGGTGGTCTTCACCTGCGGGCCTTCCGCCGTCATCACGCGGAATTTCGCCTCGGGCAGCTTGTCGCCAATCTGGATCGCCATCGTCAGTCTCCCTGAAAATCGGTCCCGCTTTTTAGACCGGGCGGCCGGCCTGCACAATATTGCCGGCGGGGAAAGCGGCAGGGCCTGTGGCTTTCACCGTGATGTCATCAGCCCGCAAATCCGCCGCCGTCGAGGAAGGCCTGCTCTTCCTCGGTGGTGTCGCGGCCGAGGATGCGGTTGCGGTGGGGGAAGCGGCCGAACCGCTGGATGATGTCGGCGTGATCCCGCGCGTATTTCTGGTTTTCGGTATTGTCGGTGTTCTGGAACAGCGCGATGCAGTGCAATTGGTCGGGCAGGTGCTCGGAATGCATGAAGGGCAAATAGAGGAATTCGAGCAGGATGAGGTCGATCCTGCGATCAACGCCCCGATCGATGGCACGGCGGGCGACGTCGCGCGCCAGCGCGTCGCTGGCAAAGGCTTGCCGCGTGCCGCGGAACATGTTGCGGGGAAACTGGTCGAGCACGATGACGAGCGCGAGCGCGCCGTCGTCGCTCGCCTCCCACGATGCCAGCTCGCCAGCGGCCGCTCTCTGCCACAGCGAGAGAAAGCGGCGTCTTATCTCCGCATCGAAAGCATCGCTGCGCTCGTACCAGCGTTCGCGCCCGGCCTCTCGCCAGAAGGCGAGAACGCCTGATGGCGTGATGTCGCGGGCGTCAGCCATGAACGGAGGCGCGCGTTACGCCGCCTCCGCCTTCTTCTCGTCGCGGAGCTGCCTGCGCAGGATCTTGCCGACATTGGTCTTCGGCAGGTCGGTGCGGAATTCGATGTGCTTGGGCACCTTGTAGCCGGTCAGCTGCTCGTGACAGAACGCGATCACGGCCTCGGCGGTGAGGTTCGGGTCTTTCCTCACGACGAAGGCCTTCACTGCCTCGCCGGACTTGGAATCGGGGATGCCGATCACGGCGCATTCGAGCACGCCCGGATGGCTCGCGATCACTTCCTCGACCTCGTTGGGATAGACGTTGAAGCCGGAGACCAGGATCATGTCCTTCTTGCGGTCGACGATCTTGGTGTAGCCCTTCTCGTCCATGATGCCGATGTCGCCGGTGCGGAAATAGCCGTCCGCCGTCATGACCTTCGCGGTGTCTTCCGGCCTGTTCCAGTAGCCCGACATCACCTGCGGGCCCTTGGCGCAAATCTCGCCGGGCTGCCCGAGCGGGACCTCGTTGCCGTCGTCGTCGCGGATCGAGATGTAAGTCGATGGCACGGGGATGCCGATCGAGCCGGAGAACTCGGTCGCGGTCGCCGGATTGCAGGTCAACGTCGGCGAGGTCTCCGACAGGCCGTAGCCTTCGGCGATGAAGCAGCCGGTGATCGCCTTCCACTGGTCGGCAACGGGTCGCTGCACCGCCATGCCGCCGCCGTTGGAGATCTTCAGCTTGGAGAAGTCGAGCTTCTTGAAGTCGGGATGATGCATCAGTCCGTTGTAGAGCGTGTTCACGGCCGGGAAGCTGTTGACCTGGTATTTCGCCAGCTCCTTGATGAAGCCGGGAATGTCGCGCGGGTTGGGGATCAGGAGATTGCAGCCGCCGGCGCGCACCGCGAGCAAGTAGCAGGCCGTCAGCGCGAAGATGTGATAGAGCGGCAGCGCGCACACGATCATGAGCTGGTCGACATGCGGCGGCGCGGCGAGCGCCGGCTGCAGCCAGGCGTCGTTCTGCAGGACGTTGGCGACGATGTTGCGATGGAGCAGCGTCGCGCCCTTGGAGACACCGGTGGTGCCGCCGGTATATTGCAGGAAGGCGACGTCGCCCGGCGAGATTTTCGGCTTGTTGAACGTCATGCCGCGGCCGGCCGAGAGCGCGTCGTTGAAGGCCACCGCCCCCGGCAGCGACCAGGCCGGTACCATCTTCTTGACCCGGCGGACGACGAGATTGACGATGATCCCCTTGAAGCCGAGCAGGTCGCCCATGCTGGCGACGATGACGTGCTTCACCTGCGTCTTCGCGATCACCTGCTCGACCGTGTGGGCAAAGTTCTCCAGCACGATGATGGCTTCGGCGCCGGAATCCTTGAGCTGGTGCTCGAGCTCGCGCGGGGTGTAAAGCGGGTTGACGTTCACGACCGCGTATCCGGCGCGCAGCACGGCGGCGGTCGCGACGGGGTACTGCAGTACGTTCGGCATCATGATCGCAACACGGGCGCCGCGCTGGAGCCCGCGGCCCTGCAAGTAAGCGGCGAGCGCGACCGACATCTGGTCGAGGTCGCGATAGCTGATCGACTTGTCCATGCAGATGAACGCCTTGCGGTCGGCGAACTCAGTGAAGCTCTCCTCGAGAAGGTCGACCAGTGATGCGTATTGTGTCGGCTCGATATCGGCGGGCACGCCGGGCGGATATTGCTTGAGCCAGATGCGCTCCATGGAAAACTCCCCTCATTGACCAGAGCCCGTTGTGTCACGGGCTTGCCGCATTGCCGCCAGTATCCTGCCTGCCGGAACTGGTGGCAAGCCGTCGTGGCTTAGGGCAAAGGTCCGGGCGTAGCTACTGGAATCGTCGCAAAGCGCCCTGCCGCGGGTGCGAAACGCGGGCTGCGGTTTAGGCCCGAGGAACGTTAACTGTTGTTCGCCGGCTTGGCGGCTGCGGCCGGCTTGGTCGCGGCCTTGGGCTTGGCGGGCTTGGCCGCCTGATCGCCGCTTGCCGCAGGCTTCTCGGCGGGCTTCGCTGCCGCATCATGCTTGGTCGCGGCATGCTTGGACCCGGCCGGCTTGGCTGCGGTCTTGGCGTCCCCCTTGGCGCTGGATTTGGATTCAGACTTGCCTCCAAGCTTGGCTTCGGACTTGGGGTCCGGCTTCACCGCCGCCGTCTTGGCGTCCTTGCCTGCGTCCTTGTGTCCATCCTTGTTTCCATCCTTGGACTTGTCGGCGTCAGGCTTCTTGGCGACGCGCGACTTCTTGCCACGCGGCTTGGACGCGGCCTGCTGGTCGGCATCGGCCGCGACCGCCGCGATCAGGGCGGCGCCGGTGCGGGTCGGGCCGGTATAGACCAGCACGGGTTCGGCCGCCGCGGGGGCCGAGGCCATCAGCTCGGAAGCCTTCATCATCAGGGGCGGCTGCAGGCCCGCCGTGAAGAAGGTGACCTGGGCTTCTCCACCGGTGGCCGAGGCCGATCCGGTCGCGCCGCCATTGGCCGCAATCAGCGCATCGTCGTCGTCACTGGCCGGCCGCTTGCGGTGGGGCCCGCACATCTCGTCGCGCAGGTTCGGCGGCGAGGCGTCGACCGGCACGAGATTGTCGACGGTGCCGAGCGAGGGGCGCAGCCAGGTGAGGTTGTCCTGAGCGAAGCCACGCTCGAGCAGCTGCGCCGCCTTCACCGCGCGCGCGGTGCCGGAACTGGCGCCGAGCACCACCGCGATCAGCCGGCGGCCGTTGCGTGTGGCCGAGGCGACGAGGTTGTAGCCGGAGGCGCAGATGAAGCCGGTCTTGAAACCGTCGGCGCCGGGATAGCGGCCGATCAGCTTGTTGAAATTGCCGGTGACGCGTTTGCCGAAGCGGATCGCCGGGATGTGTACGAAGTATTCGTATTCCGGCAGGTCGCGCAGGAAGGCGCGCGCCAGGATTCCGAGATCGCGCGCGGACGTGATCTGGCCGTCGGCGGGCAGGCCGTTCGGATTGACGTAGCTCGTTTGCGTCATGCCGAGCTTCCTCGCGGTGTCGTTCATGATCGCGGAGAAGCCGTCGATCGAGCCGCCGACGCCTTCGGCGAGCACCACGGCCATGTCGTTCGCCGACTTGACCATCATCATCTTCAGCGCGTTGTCGACGGTGAGCTGCGTCCCAGGGCGGAAGCCCATCTTCGAGGGCGACTGCGAGGCCGCCGTCGGCGACACTGTGAGCAGCGTGTCGAGCGTCAGCCTGCCGTCCTTGACCGCCTTCAGCGTGACATAGGCAGTCATGATCTTGGTGACGGAGGCCGGATACCAGGGGACGGTCGCGTTGTCCGCCTGCAGCACCTTGCCGCTGTCGGCCTCGATCAGCAGCAGCGCCTCGGCGCTCGCGGCGCGAGGCGCGAGCAATGCGGCGCATGCGAGGCTCGCGGCGAACAGGTTGAACAGCGATTTGCGAAGCAGCGGGCGAAGGGCGTGCACTATCCGATTCCGGTCCTTGGAGATCCGCCTGATACGGTCGGCTCTCGTGATCTGATGGTCGGTTCCTGAAATCCAGCGCCGCCGCTTGCGGCGTCGCAAACCTATACCGGCTCGTGCGTCGAGAATAGGGGGATCGGCGCGGTATTCCGCAACGAAATAGGCCGAATTTCGACGACGCCGTGGGGACTTGCTATGGGGATATTGCGGCCGCCGCGGCAGTCTCGGCCGCCGTCAGGCTGGCCCGCGCGGTCTCCTGAACCATGAACTGGGCCTTGGCGAGCTCGGCGAAATGGCCGCCTTTGGCCACGAGTTCATCGAAAGTTCCGCTTTCGATCACGCGCCCATTCTCGAACACCAGGATCCGCGTGGCGTTGCGGATGGTCGACAGACGGTGGGCGATCACGAAGGTGGTTCGGCCCTTCATCACTTCGTCGAGAGCGGCATTCACCTTGGCCTCGGTGACGGCGTCGAGCGCGCTGGTGGCTTCGTCCAGGATCAGGATCGGCGGATCCTTCAGCAGCGCACGCGCGATGGACAGGCGTTGGCGCTCGCCGCCCGAGAGCATACGGCCGCGCTCGCCGGCATTGGTCTCGAAGCCGCCGCTGCGCTCGATGAACGCGAGCGCCTGCGCGCGCTCCGCCGCCTTGCGCATCTCGGCCTCGGTCGCGTCCGGCTTGCCGACGCGCAAATTGTCGGCGATCGAGCGGTTGAACAGCAGCGCTTCCTGGAACACCACGCCGATGTTTCGCCGAAGTGAGGTCAGCGTGACGCCGCGCACGTCCATGCCGTCGATCCTGATGACGCCGGATTGCGGATCGAACGCACGATGCAAAAGCGCAATCGCGGTCGACTTGCCGGCGCCGGTCGGGCCGACCAGCGCAATGGTCTGCCCGGGCAGCGCGGTGAAGGTGAGGTCCTCGATCGCCGGCCGCTTGCCGTCATAGGAGAACGTGACGTCGTTGAACTCGACGAGGCCCGACAGCCGGCCGGCGTCGATTGCGTCGGGCCGGTCGTGCACCGCGGGCACGGCGTCGAGCACATTGAAGAACTCGCGCAGGCGTGGCGCTTCCATGAACACGTTGTTGATGAAGCTCACGACTTGCTCGAGCTTCTGGATCAGCATCGTTGCGAAGCTCACGAACATCACGATGTCGCCGACCGAGGTGAGCCCCTGGTCGTGCAGGGCGATGCCGAAAGTGAAGATCGCGAGCACCGTGATGGTTGTGGAGGCGCGTGTGATCACGGTGACCAGCGCCCACCACGACAGCACCGGCATCTGCGCGGCCAGCAGCTCGTCGGCGACGGAGCGCAGCCCTTTCACCTCGGATTCGACGCGCACGAAACTCTGCACCAGCGCGACATTGCCGAGTGCGTCGGAGGCGCGCGCGGAGAGCTCGCTGTAGTGCTCCTCGACCGCCATCTGCATGCCGAAGGTCTTGCGCACCACGAAGGTGGTCAGCGCGGTGAAGACGATGCAGAGCACGAACAGCAGAATCGCCAGCCGCCAGTTCAGGTAGAGCGACAGCGGCAGCAGCACCACGACCGAGAGGATCGCGGCAAAATGCTCGCGGAAGAAGCCGAGCCAGAGCCGCCACAGCGCGTCCGTGCCGTTGAGCATCACCTTCATCAGCCGGCCGGAATGGGTGCCGGAATGGAAGGTCAACGGCAGTTGCAGGATGTGCTCGAAATAGCTCGTCAGCACCGCCTGACGCTGGCGGTGAGAGAGCCGGTCGGCCTGCAGGGCCACGAGCGCGCTGCACGCGATGGTAAAGAGCCCGAACGCAACCCAGGCAGCCAGGAACGGCCAGGCCGAGTTCGACCCAGCCACCGTCTTGCCCGAGAGCACGTCGACGATACGGCCGAACAGCACGGGCTCGGCGAATTGCGAGGCGGCGAGCAGGAGATTGGCGACCGCAAGCAGCCAGCCCAGCCGCGCTTCCTTGCCGAGCAGCTCGAGAACGCGGGTGTAGAGGCGGAGGATGGACATGCGGGGACGAACTCGGGCGAGTAACGGAGCCCGCATTCTAAGCAGGGATCGTGCGGGAGATATAGCGGAAGCTGCCAGTTTTGCTCAGTTGATCAGCCGCCCGGCAACCGGTGGCAGGAACCGGTCGTCGAAGATATCACCCGCCGTGGGCAGCTTGCGGAATTTGAAGTCCTGCGCGATCTGGCCGATCGAACGATCGAAGCGTGCCGTGTCGACGCCGCCGAGGCCGTTGCGCCTGACTTCGTCCGTCAGGATGTTGTCGGCGAGCACGGCGCGCAGGCGCTCGAGCTCCAGGCTGGGGTCGCCGCCGTCGATGCGGCTCGCCGCCTCCTCCGCCGCTCGTCCCGGCTCCCTGACGGTCGCGGTGATGCCGGCCATCAGGGCGCGGACGAAGCCCTTCACGGCGTCCGGCTTTGCTGCGGCAAAGGCGGGATTGACCACCACGGCAAAGCCGTAGGCTTCGCAGCCGTAGTCCGCGTAGCGCAGCACGACGAGATCGGCTCCGGGCACGCCGCGGTCGCGCAGGTTCACCGCCGTGAGATAGCTGAAGCCGGCGACCGCATCGACTTGGCCCGCGGAGAGGATCGGCTCGCGCACCGCCGCGCTGATCTTGTGGAATTTGACGCGCGATGGATCGATTCCGTTCTGCCGCGCCAGCGCCGGCCACAGCCGCATCGACAGATCGCTGTCGGCGACGCCGACGGCCTTGCGGTCGAGATCGGTCAACAGCTGGATCCCGCGGCTCTTGCGCGCGACGATCGCGTAGGGCGCGCTGTTGAACAGCACGAACACGGCCTTGATCGGCGCCGCGTCGTCCTTGTCGCGAAAGCGGATCAGCTCGTTGATGTCGACGAGCGCAAGCTCGCTGTCGCCCTTGGCGACACGTGCGAGCGTCTCCGGCGATCCGCTTGCGCTGTTGAAGGCCACGTTGAGGCGCTCGGCGCCGAACCTGCCGTCCTTTGCCGCAAGGAAAAACGGCGCCATGCTTGCGTCCGGCGGGCGGTCGAAGGTGAAGTGGATCGCAACGGGCGCGGTGGTCTCGGTCGCGCTGACATCGCGTGCAAACAGCGTTGCAAGCAAGATCGAGAGAGCCATCAGGCAGTGAAGTGCGGTCGTCTTGAATCCTGACATCGGTTGCGCCGGTCCCGCATTGTTATGGTTTCGTGACGCTTGCAGCGCGCGGCCCGCGACCGTGCGCGCGCCAACATGAACGCAGGATGAGCGGCGTTGCGGCATCGTTACGCAACCCCGTTCAGCTTGTATTGGGTTTGGGGAACCTAACTTAGGTTATGCGGGTTTTGAGAGGCATGAGCCTGTCCGCAGGCGTCCATTCCAGGTCCCAAAGGAGGGCCAAGACATGTTCGAGCGAGTCTCCCAATTTGCGGGCCGAAAGGCCGTTCTTGCCACCGCCGCGGTGCTGGCGCTGACCACGATCGCCCCGACCGCTTCATATGCGGGCGGCCGCCACTGGCATGGCGGTGGAGGCGGCGCGGCCGCAGCTGCGGCTTTCGCCGCCATCGGCACGGGTCTCGCCATCGCGGCCAGCCGCAATGCCTACGCCTATGACAACGGTCCGGGCTACGGCTATTACGGCGGTCCAGTCTATTACAGCGCTCCGGCCTACGGTCCCTATTATGGTCCGGGCCCGAACTACCAGTATCAGCGCTATGGCGGCACGGCTCCGTCCGAGCTCTGCGGCCAAGGCTACTATCAGAACTGCTATTAGCCCGGCATTCATGGGTTGACCATGACGGGCCGTCGCGCTTGCCGCGCCGGCCCGTTCTCTGCTTTTATTGTCGCGCGTTAACGCGCTCGCCATTGGTTTAGAGTAGTTTGAGTACCATGAGTGATTCGCTTGAGCGGCTATATCTGGCTGTGCTCGCGGCCAGAGATCTTGATCCGGCAACATCGCGCACGGCCCGGCTGTTTCAGCGCGGCCCTTCCAAAATGGCGAAGAAGCTGGCCGAAGAGGCCATCGAGGTCGTAATCGATGCGGTCAACGGCGATAGCGAGGCCGTGATCCGGGAAAGTGCCGATCTGCTCTACAATCTCACCGTGCTGTGGGCCTCGGCCGGGGTACGCCCCGAGGACGTCTGGCGGGAGATGACGCGGCGTGAGGACATGCTCGGCATTGCCGAGAAGCTGCCGAAATCGCCGATGAAACTGCCCAAAGTCGCGTCACCCCGCGCTGCGGCCAGGCGGCCAATTGTCGCGCTCGAGAGCCGTGCCGCGCGCAAGCGCCACTAGAAACGTCATAATTCGCCTCAATCTCGGCATGGACAAATCCGTCCCATGGTGCTTCATCGCGGCGCCATGCTGAAACGTATTTACGACTGGTGCATCGACGCCGCCCACAAGCCCTATGCGCTCTGGATCATGGGTGTCGTCTCCTTCGCCGAAAGCTCATTCTTTCCGGTCCCGCCGGATGTGATGCTGATTCCGATGTCCCTGGCGCGCCCGCAGCGCGCCTGGCTCTATGCGGCGGTCTGCACCGCGACGTCGGTGCTTGGCGGCATCGTCGGCTACGCCATCGGAGCGCTGCTGTTCGACTCGGTGGGCCAATGGCTGATCCAGGTCTACGGCCTCGGCGACAAGGTCGACGCCTTCCGCGCCTCCTATGCGGAATGGGGCGCGGTGATCATCCTGCTCAAGGGGCTGACGCCGATCCCCTACAAGCTCGTCACCATCACCTCGGGCTTTGCCGGCTACAACATCATCCTGTTCATCCTCTGCTCGATTGTCGCGCGTGGCGGACGCTTCTTCGTCGTCGCGATCCTGCTTAACCGCTACGGCGACTGGATCCGGGTCAGGATCGAGCGGCATCTCGGATTGTGGGTCGCGCTCGGCGCCATCGTGCTGGTGCTCGGCTTCGTGGTGGCGGTCAAGTTGATCTAGGCGCTGGCGGCTTTGCCGCAGGGCCGGCTTCGGCTACGGTTGCCGCCATGATGGTTCGATCCGGCAATCCGGCGGTCCGGCTCGGGACGCTGATGTCAGCGGCGCTGCTGCTCCTTCTCGGTGGCGGCGGCATCGGATGGACGCAATCTGCACCGCCATCGCTCGGCCTCCAGCAGCAGGGGGGCCAGGCCGCGCCGTCGCCCTCGACGCCGGCTCCTTCCGCCCTGCCGGCGCGCGAGGAAAATCCCGGGCTGATCAATGAAATGGGCAAGCTGTTCGACAAGCTGCCTTCGATCCTGCCGCCGATCAAAAGCCCGAGCGAGACCATGAACGACCTGTCGCGGCTGGCCACGCCCTCGACCATGGTATCAGGGCGCGTGGTCTGCCCCATCTCGTCGAACGGCGCGCCGGACTGCAAGCAGGCCGCCGACCAGCTCTGCCAGGGCAAGGGCTACAAGGAGGGCAAGAGCCTGAACGCCGACTCCGCGGAGAAATGCTCGGCCAAGGTTCTCATTCCGGGCAGGCAACGCAAACCGGATGACTGCCGCACCGATACGTTCGTGACCAGTGCGCTGTGCCAGAACTAGAGGACATCGCGCGAGCAACAAGGAGTGCCCATGAGCAGGACGGAGCAGGACTTCCTCGGGCAGCGTGAGATCGCCGACGACATCTATTACGGCGTCCAGACCATCCGCGGGAAGGAGAACTTCCACATCACCGGCATTCCGATGAGCCAGGAGCCTTACTTCGTCAAGGCGCTCGGTTACGTCAAGAAGGCTGCCGCGATGGCCAATCGCGATCTCGGTGCGATCGACGCCAAGGTCGCGGACGCCATCATCCTCGGCTGCGACCGCGTCATCGCCGGTGACATGATGGATCAGTTCGTCACCGACTTCATCCAGGGCGGCGCCGGCACCTCCACCAACATGAACGCCAACGAGGTGATCGCGAACCTCGCACTGGAAGCGCTCGGCTTTGCCAAGGGCGACTACCAGCATGTCAGTCCCAACGATCACGTCAATTACGGCCAGTCGACCAACGATACCTATCCGACCGCCTTTCGGCTGGCGCTGATCCTGCGGCTCGAGAGCTACATGACGGCGCTGCGACAGCTCCAGGAGGCCTTCTTCACCAAGGGGCGCGAATTCGACCGGGTGCTGAAGATGGGCCGCACGCATCTCCAGGACGCGGTGCCGATGTCGCTCGGGGCCGAATTCCGGGGATGGGGCACCACCATCGGCGAGGAGGTCGAGCGCATCTCGGAAGCGCGCGCGCTGCTGCGCGAGATCAATCTCGGCGCCACCGCAATCGGCACCTCCGTCACGGCCGCGGTCGGCTATCCCAAGCTTGCCGTGCGGCACTTGAGCGCCCTGACCGGCGTCGACTTCGTGCTTGCCGGCGATCTCGTCGAGGCGACCTCCGACACCGGCGCCTATGTGCAGCTCTCGGGCGTGCTGAAGCGCACGGCGAGCAAGCTGACAAAGATCTGCAACGACATCCGCCTGCTCGCCTCGGGCCCGCGCGCCGGCTTCAACGAGATCAACCTGCCGCAGCTGCAGCCGGGCTCCTCGATCATGCCCGGCAAGGTCAATCCTGTTATCCCCGAGGTCGTCAACCAGACCAGCTTCCTGGTTATCGGGCTCGACACCACGGTGACGCTCGCGGCTTCCGCCGGCCAGCTCCAGCTCAACGTGATGGAGCCGGTGATCTCGTTCGCGCTGTTCTTCTCGATCCGCACCATGGAGCGCGCGGTCAACAGCCTGCGCGAGAACTGCGTGGTCGGAATCACCGCCAACGAGGAGCACACCCGCAACATGGTGCTGAACTCTCTCGGTATCGTCACGGTGCTGAAGCCGCTGCTCGGCTACAAGCAGTGCGCCGAGATCGCGCGCGAAGGTTACAAGAGCGGCAAGTCGCTGCACCAGATCGTCGTGGTCGAGCGCAAACTGCTCACGCAGGAGAAGTGGGACGAGATGTTCTCGTTCGAGCGGCTGATCAATCCGGATATGATCGGGTAGGGACAGGTCTCTCCTCTCGTCATTCCGGGGCGCGCGAAGCGCGAACCCGGAATCCATTTTACTACGCGTACTGACGCCCGATGGATTCCGGGCTCGACGCTGGCGCGTCGCCCCGGAATGACGGAAGAAGAATTCCGTTGGTTGGAATTGCGATCGTCGCCTCCGCCACGGCGCCAAAACGCAATACTTGACAGTGGAAAGATTGCCTTGTTGGTATGACTCCAACCTTCGATTTGACCGTCAACAGAGGATCGTTTCGCAATGTCCATGCCTGCCTTGTTCAAAGGGCGCCTGTCGATCCCGGTGATCGGCTCGCCGCTCTTCATCATCTCGGTGCCCGATCTCGTGATCGCGCAATGCAAGGCGGGTGTGGTCGGCTCGTTTCCGGCGCTGAACGCGCGGCCGCCGGAGCTGCTCGACGAATGGCTGGCGCGGATCACCGAGGAGCTTGCGGCGTATGACCGCGCCCATCCCGAGAGGCCGTCGGCGCCGTTCGCGGTCAACCAGATCGTGCACAAGTCGAACAACCGGCTCGATCACGACATGCAGCTCTGCGCCAAGTACAAGGCGCCGATGATCATCTCCTCGCTCGGCGCGCGCGAGGAGCTGAACCAGGCCGTGCACGGCTGGGGCGGCATCGTCTTCCACGACGTGATCAACCAGAAATTCGCGCACAAGGCGATCGAGAAGGGCGCCGACGGCCTGATCCTGGTCGCAGCCGGCGCCGGCGGCCATGCCGGCACCATCTCGCCGCTGGCTTTCGTTGCCGAAACGCGAAAATGGTTCGACGGTCCGATCGCGCTGTCGGGAGCGATCGGCAACGGCAAGGCGATCCGCGCAGCACGCATTCTCGGCGCCGACTTCGCCTATATCGGCTCGGCCTTCATCGCGACCAAGGAGGCCAACGCGGTCGAGAAGTACAAGGAGATGATCGCCGGCTCGAGCGCAGACGACATCGTCTATTCCAACCTCTTCACCGGAGTGCACGGCAATTATCTGAAGCCCTCGATCCTCGCGGCCGGCATGGATCCCGACAATCTGCCGACCTCCGATCCGTCCAAGATGAATTTCGGCACCGACGCCTCCGGCGAGCGCGCCAAGCCGAAGGCCTGGAAGGAGATCTGGGGAAGCGGACAAGGCATCGGCAGCATCGACAAGGTCGTGCCGGCGGCCGACCTGATCGCGCGTTTCAAGAAGGAATACGACGAAGCGATCGATCCGCCGCTATGAGTTATTGTCGTCCCGGACAAGCGAAGCGCAGATCCGGGATCCATAACCACAGGGAGTAGTTTGGCGAAGACTCGTGGATACTGGTTTCGCGCCGCCACTTCTCCCTGGGGATATGGGTCCCCGCCTTCGCGGGGACGGCACTTTTTTCTGAACTCTGATCGTGCACCACAGAGAACATATGACCGCCATCTACCGCGTCGACGGCGATAACGTCCACACCAGCCCGGATGCGGCAGGTCCCTGGGACCGACGCATGCAGCACGGCTCGGCGCCGGCTTCGCTGGTGACGTGGGCGGCCGAGCGCATCCCTACGGCGGTGCCGATGGAGATCGCGCGCGTCACCATCGATCTGATGCGCCCGGTGCCGGTCGCCCCGCTCACGATCGCGACCGAGGTGCTGCGCGAGGGCCGCAAGATCCAGCTCTGCGAGGTCAAGCTGCTCGCCGACGGCGTGCAGGTGGTCGGCGCCACCGTGCTCAAGATCAGGCACGAGGCGCAGCCTCTGCCGGACGAGGTCAGGGAGCTGCCGGTCACGCTGCCATCTCCGGAGGACTCGCTGGTCGAGGACGGTCACGCCGCCACCAGCCCGTTCGTGCGATCGGTCTCGATGCGTGCCGCGCGCGGGCGCTTCGGCCAGGCCGGCGCGGGCGCGATCTGGTTTCGCGTCGACCATCCGCTGATCGCCGGTGAAGCGGTCTCGCAGGCGATGCGCGCCGTGGTCGCCGCCGACTTCTCCAACGGCACCGCCTCGACGCTCGACTTCCGCGCCTGGACCTACATCAACGCCGATCTCACCGTGAACTTTTCGCGCCAACCCATCGGTGAGTGGATATTGCTCGATGGCGAATCGTGGATCGGTCCCGACGGTGCCGGCCTTGCGATGTCTCGGCTGGCGGACCGGCGGGGCTATTTCGGCCGCGCGGTGCAGAGCCTGGTGATCGAGAAGCGGTGAGCGTGACGGCGAGCGTCGCTCTTGGAGCCGATTGAACGGCAGGCTTCCGCCGCCGCGGAAGGGATGCTTGGCATCCTGCCAGTTCACATTCCGTAGAAGATCTTGATCTCCCACAGCACCACGACGATCGCCGTGATCAACGCGATCGCGGCGATTGCACTTTCCAGGGAAGCGACTCTCATCTCTCACTCCGCTTCCCAGCCCCAACAGCGGTCTAGGTGATTCCCTGATTCGCCGGCAATTACGTGGACGTCGCCGCCACCCACTCCGTTGCGTGTTGTGGTGTCCGGGCCACAAAGCCCCCGTAGAATTCCGGGTGCTTATCCCACCATCCGGTCCCGCCCGCTCCAGAAGCCCGCGCGCAGCACCTTCTTGTCGACCTTGCCGACGCCGGTCATCGGCAATTGCTTGACGAACTGGATCTGCTTCGGCGCATGCGCCGAGCCCTTTCGCGTCTTGACCAGGTTGATCAGCTCGTCCGGATCTGGCTTTGCGCCTTCGCGCGGCACGACGACGGCGGTAACGGCCTCGCCCCATTTCTCGTCGGGGATGCCGACGACCGCCACCATCGCCACGTCCGCGTGTTGCGACAGCACGTCCTCGACCTCGCGCGGGAAGATGTTGAAGCCGCCTGAGACGATCATGTCCTTCTTGCGGTCGAGGATGAACATGTAGCCGCGCTCGTCCCTGCGCGCGATGTCGCCGGTGTGGACCCAGCCGTTCTTCAGCGTCTCGGCGGTGATGTCCGGCCGCTTCCAATACTCCGCCATCACATGCGGGGCACGCACGCAGATCTCGCCGGGCTCGTCCGTCTTCACCTCCTGGTCGTCGTCGTCGAGAATCCTGACCTCGCAGGCCGCGATCGGAAAGCCGCAGGACAGGAACAGGTCGGGGTTCTTGGGATCGTGATCCGCCTTGCGCAGCACCGAGACGGGATAGCATTCGGTTTGGCCGTAAAGCTGCGAGAACACGGGCCCGATGCGTTCGATGCCCTCGAGCAGCCGGCTCGGCGACATCGCGGAGGCGCCATAGAGCACGAGCTCGAGCGAGGACAAATCGGTCTTGTCCAGGGCGGGATGATCGAGCAGCACATAGATCATGGTCGGAACGAACAGCGTGAAGTTGATGCGCTCGCGCGCGATCGTCGACAACACCGCCTCGGGATCGAAGCCTTTCAGCATGTGCACGGTGCCGCCGCGCATCAGGGTCGGCAGCACCTTCGTCCCGGCGACATGACTGATCGGCGCGACCGTGAGATAGCGCGCAGCCTCGGGAATCTCGAAGTCGGCGAGGATCGCGCCGGCAGCCCCGCTGTTCTCGCGATGATAGCGCAGCGCGCCCTTGGATTTGCCGGTGGTGCCGCCGGTGTAGTTCAGCGTGGCGAGATCGTCGGGGCCGGCGAGGCATTGCGGGCTTGCATGTCCTGCATTCTCGATGGCGGCCAGCAGATCGACGCCGTAGCCGGCGGGACCCGCGGTGAAGACTGCCTTCAGCCGGGTCGCCTTCGCAGCAAGCTCGCCGCCGCGGTCGTGGAAGGCGGCGGCATCGACCACCAGCATCTCGGCCTCGGAGTCCTCGAGCTGGAACAGCTGGTCCTCCAGCGATCCCAGCGGATGCAGCCAGGTGATGCAGAGCCGAGCCAATTGCGCGGCGACACCGGCGCACCAGGTATCGGCGCGGTTCGCGGTGAGGAAGGCGACGCGCGCACCGGGCTGCAATCCAAGCCGCATGAACACGCCCTGGATGCGTCCGATCAGGTCGATGGTGCCCTGATAGCTCAGCGATCCCTCGGGCCAGGCGAAAGCGGTGCGGTCGGGATAGCGCGACAGCGCCCGTAGCGTCTGCGCACAAGCTGGAGGCGATGCGTGGAGCGGATCAGACATATGTTTCCTCGTTGCTTTGTCACCGGCTTCTGGCGTGCCAATGTTGCCGATGACGCTAGCACAGCGAATGCGGGAGGAAACGACAAAGCCCGCGCAGGGAGGCATGCATGCCATCGGATCGACTGCAACGCTTCCACGATCGTCTCGCGCTGCCGCTGATCGCGGCGCCGATGTTTCTGGTGTCGGGCGTCGAACTCATGGTCGCGTCCTGCCGCAACGGCGTGATCGGCAGCTTTCCCACCGCGAATTGCCGCAGCACGGAACAACTCGACGCATGGTTCACCGAGATCGGCACGCGGCTGCGACGGCATGAAGATCAGACCGGCCGCAAGGTCGCGCCGCTCTGTCCGAACCTGATCGTGCACCGTTCCAATGCGCGGCTCGCAGAGGATCTCGCCGTGCTACTGCGGCACGGGCCGGAGGTCGTCATCACTTCGGTCGGATCGCCGGCGCAGGTGTTGAGGCCGCTCCATGATGCCGGGGCATTGGTGCTGGCGGATGTCGCCTCGATCCGTCACGCTGAGCGTGCGGCGGAAGCCGGCGCGGACGGGCTCGTGTTGCTCACGGCGGGCGCGGGCGGCCAGACCGGCTGGCTCAACCCGTTCGCCTTCGTTCGCGCGGTGCGCACATTCTACGATGGCATCATCGTGCTGGCAGGCGGCATCAGCGACGGCTATGCGCTGCATGCGGCGGAAGTGCTCGGCTGCGATCTCGCCTATATGGGCACGAAGTTCATTGCGACGCAGGAGAGCATGGCGGACGATCGCTACAAGCGGATGCTGGTCGAGAGCGGCGCCGACGACGTCCTGCTCACCACCGCGTTCACGGGCTTGCAGACCAGCATGCTGCGGCCGTCAATCGTCGCCGCCGGACTTGATCCGGACGACCTGCCGGCGCGCGGCGCGATCGACATCGTCAAGGACATCGACGTCGCCGCGCGCGAGAATCGGCCGAAGCGCTGGCGCGACATCTGGAGCGCCGGGCACTCCGCATCTGGGGTGACGGAGGTGCTCGCGGTCGACGATCTGGTCGCGCGAACGCGTGCGGAATATCGAGGGGCCGCCCCCGATCACAGTTAATCGAGCGCGCCCCTGCGCGCCCGCACTTAACGGCAGATTAACCATCGCCCGCCAAGAATCCCCTTCACGGCCGCCAACCAGGACCGAGAGGGGACAGGCGATGGACTTCGATTTTCTCAACAGCAAGACAGCCGCGACGATGGACGAAATCCGCGTCCGCGTCGCCCATGCCCTGGCCCGTCACCCGCTGTGCCGCAACGTCCGCTTCGACGTCGTCAGCGTCCCCCGGACCCGCCGTGGCGGCAACTGGACGGTGACGCTGCAATCGGTCGAGCCGCGCGCGGTCTGGGAAGCCTCGGAGATCGTGGCCGACATCCAGGACGCCTATGACCTCGCGGCAGCGGCCTGATTTCGTTGAGCTTTTCGCGCGGTGTCGCCGCAGTCCGCGCGATTGCCGCTGCAATTACACGGTTAAGCCTTATTTATCGCCCAGTTTCGGGGCAGTGATCACGTGGACTTGAAGTCGGACGCGGAGAGACGTTTGTCCAAAGCCATCACCATCGTCGCGCTGACCTGTTTCCTCGTCCTCGGCGCCGCCACCACCGCCATTCTCGGCCGCGACAGCGTGCCCAGCGTCAGCGCCGAGATGATTGACCAGACGCCCCCGGCCAAGCCGCTCGCAACAAACCGCGCCGCCAAGGCCGACCGTCTGGTTCCGACGCTCGCGCTGGCCTCGGCCGCGATCCAGCCGGTCCAGGTGGCCGCCGACAAGCTTTCCCAGGCGCCCGTCCTGACCGAGCCGCTGCGTCAGGCCTTCGCCGCCGCCACGCCCTCCGATTTCCCGATGCCGAAGGCAAGCGTGCACGAGGCGCCCGCCGCGACGGAGGTTCCTGCCATCGAGGTTCCGGCCAAGCCGAAGGTCGTCGCCAAGCCGCAACCGCAGAAGGCCTATTCGCTGCTGTCCGACGGGCAGATCGCAGGCATCAGGGACCGCCTGAAACTGTCGTCGTCGCAGGAATATTACTGGCCCTCGGTCGAGACCGCGCTGCGCAACGTCGCCCGCAAGATCCAGGCGAACAAGCTGTCGAATCCGAATGCGCCGCCCAGCGCGCAGATCGACCCGAACTGCGACGAGGTGCAGCAGTTGAAGTCGGCCGCGATGCCGCTGTTGTTCCAGCTGCGTGACGACCAGAAGGAAGAAGTGCGCAAGCTCGCTCGTCTCATCGGGCTCGAGAAGGTCGCGCAGCAGATCTGACCCGGCGCGGTTTCCTGTTTCAGGAGCCGCGGCCATCAGGAACATCCGGCAATCCCCACGCGTTGCCCGCTCCAAAAGAGGGAGTGGATGAATGCGCGCCTCGACAGCCTATTTTGTCGGTGCCGGAACCATCATCGCGGCCATCGCCATTGGTCTCGGTGGCGGTATCGTTGCCGGCAACATCATGCATCCGGTCGCGTCCAGGCAGGGCCCGGACACCAGCAAGATGGCACAGCGCACCGAGGCCGCCACGCCGGCGACGACGAACGCGCCTTCGGAGCGCGTGAACTATCTCACCGGCACGCAAGCCTTCGGGGCGATGATCGCTGCGCCAGCGCGGGCCGAAGCAAAGTCTGACACGCCAACCACCCAGGCGAATGCTGAACCGCCGGCACCGCAGCCTTCGCAAGCCGCTGCAGTCGAGCCGCCCAAGCCGGTGCCGGGAGCGCCCGCGCAGGCGGCAAGACCTGCCGAGCCGCAGGCCTCGACCGAGCCATCATCCTCCTCGAACAATGCCTTTGCCAAGGCGAGGGATTCCGACGTGAAGCGTGCGGCGGCCGAACGGCGCCGGGCGGAGCGCCGCGAGCGCTGGGCCGAGCGCCGGCACCATGACTTGCGCGAACCGCGCGGCATGCGCGACCGCACCGATTGGGATGACGTCGCGCGCAACGTCCGCGAAGACTCCGATGCGCGCGACCATGCAGGCCGGCTACGCAGCGGCTTTCCGCAGATCAGGCTGTTCGGGCCTGATGACGAATAGCGCTTAGCCCAGGATAGCGCTTAGCCCAGGATCGCAAGCTGCAATGGGAGAAGGTGCGCGGTCATTGTCGCCCCGCCATTACTTCATGCCCGCGCGCTGCAAGCCTTCGAGATAGTGCGCACGGTCCTCTTCCCGCAGCATCGGCAGCTCGCGGGTGATCCAGGCGAGCGAGACCTCGGGCTGGGCGCGGAGGAGGCCTTCCAGGGCGGACGCCGCGAGCGCCGGATCGCCCAGCATGCCGGCGGCGGCCGTCAGCACGCGATGTGCGCCGACGAAATCTCCGCGTTGGCGCATTGATTCCCGTGCCATCTGGACGGCTCCTTCGTAGTCGCGGCCGACGAACCGGGCATAGGCCGCAACCCCGCAATAGATCGCCGCGAGCGGGTCGCGCGGACTCAGCCGCAGCGCGCGACGGGCGGCGGCATCGCCGTCCTGCCATCGTCCGGCATAGCACAGCGTCACGCCGTGAAAGGCATGCGCCATCGCGAAGTTCGGATTGAGCCTCAGGGCCAATTCGAATTCCGCCAGCGCGTCGTCGAAGCGGCGGCGGAACAAATAGGTGTAGGCGAGGCCGTGATGGGCCCAGGCATCCTCGCGATCGGCCTCCACTGCCGCGAGCGCCGCACGTTCGGCAAGCGGCAAGGTCGCGGCCATGTCGGCCCAGCCCATATGCGCGCCGAACATATGGCTGGTCGCAAGCAGGCCAAGTGCCTTGCCATAGGCGGGATCGATGGTGACGGCCTGTTCCAGCAGCCCTTGCGCGGCGGCGTTGTCCTCGCGGGTAATGCGCCAGTAATGCGACAGGGCGCGCATCACGAGGTCCCATGCATCCAGGCTGCCTGGCGGCTTCTGCTGGGCTCGGAAGCTTTCGGCGGCATAGAGCTGCGGCTCGATCGCGGCGACGATCGCCTCGGTGATCTCGTCCTGCACGGCGAAGATGTCGGCGAGCTCCCGGTCGTAGCGTTCGGCCCAGAGATGGCTGCCGGTCGAGACGTCGTTGAGCTGAGCCGAGATGCGCACCCGCTCGCCGCTCCGGCGCACGCTGCCTTCGACCACGTAGCGCACCCCGAGTTCCCGCGCGACCTCGTGGATGTGCACGGCGCGGCCCTTGTAGACGAAGGAGGAATTGCGCGCGACGACGAAGAACCATCGCAGCTTCGACAGCGCGGTGATGATGTCCTCGCTGATGCCGTCGGAGAAATAGTCCTGCCCGGCCTCGCCGCTCATATTCGTGAAGGGCAGCACGGCGATCGCGGGCCGCTCGGGCAGCGCGAAGGCTGTCTGATTCTGGGCGACACGAACCGGCTCCGGTGCGACCGCGCCGTGCTGTGTCTGGACGTCACCAACGAAGCGAAAACCCTTGCGGGTGATGGTGCGGATCAGCGTCTGGCTTGCGCCATTGTCGCCGATCGCCTTGCGCGCCGCGTTGATCCGGCTGGTCAGGGTGGATTCGGAGACGCTGCGCCCGTGCCAGATCTTGTCGATCAACTCGTCCTTGCTGACCACCCGGTCGCGGTTCTGCATGAGGTGGACGACGAGGTCGAAAACCTGCGGCTCCACGGCAATGGGAACCTGCTCGCGGCTCAGCTCGCGCCGGTCGGTATCGAGAAGGTGATCCCGGAACAGAAACTGCACGTCGAAAACTCAGGCCTCATTGTGAAATCGGGCAAGCAAAATGACTAAATGAAATTTAGGTCGAAAACCGTGTGTCTCTCGAAGGGGGCGCTTGGTTCATCGCGATCGCGTGAGGGCAGCTATGCCCATTCCGGAGGGGAATACAACCGCAGCTGGAATGTTGCGGCCGGCGGATCTCCGCGGGGCCGGGACCATGCTCGCCGATCCAGCACCGTCATCCTTCGAGGCTCTCGTGCGCAGCTCCGCATCGCACGCTCGCCCCTTGGGATGACGAAGTAACAGGATGACGTGCCGTCATAATGTCGTGGCGCGGCAAATGTAGCGAACGATGAATGTCCATTGCCGAAATGCGCGGCCTGCGTAAGCTGCCGCCACACAAAACACCAACCACGAAGAAACGCCCATGCCAGCTTTCCCCGCCTCCACCACCGTGCTCGACTCCATGCTGTTTCGCGACGCCTTCGGCACGCCTGAGATGCGCGAGGTGTTCTCGGACGTCGCGACGGTCGCACGCTATGCCGAGGTCGAGGTGGCGCTGGCGAAGGCGGAGGCGAAGTGCGGTGTGATCCCACAGGAGGCGGCCGCAGCGATCGCGGCGCGGACCGACGTCGCCGCCCTCGATTTCGATCTGCTCAGGCAGGAGACCGATGTCGTCGGTTATCCGATCCTCCCTTTGGTGCATCAGATGGTGAAGCAATGCGGCGAGGCCGGCCGCTACGTGCATTGGGGCGCGACCACGCAGGACATCATGGACACCGCCGTGGTGCTGCAACTGCGCGCCGCGCTCGAGATTGTCGAACGCGACATCGCCGAGCTGCGCAAGATCCTTGCCGACCTCTCGAAGCGCCATCGCGACACGGCAATGGCGGGCCGAACCCATCTCCAGCAGGCGCTGCCGGTGACCTTCGGCTACAAGACCGCGATCTGGCTCGCGATGTTCGATCGCCACGCCGAGCGGTTGGCGCAGCTGAAGCCGCGCGTACTGGTCGGCCAGTTTGCCGGCGCGGCCGGCACGCTGGCTTCGCTCGGCGACAAGGGGTTCGAGGTGCAGGAGGCGCTCTGTGCGGAGCTGAAGCTCGGCGTCCCCGCCTCGACCTGGCACGTTGCGCGCGACGGCTTTGCAGAGGCAGTGAACTTCCTCGCTCTCGTCACCGGCTCGCTCGGCAAGATCGCGCTCGACATCATGATCATGGCCTCGACCGAGTTTGCCGAGGTCTACGAGCCCTTCGTCAAGGGGCGCGGCGCCTCCTCGACCATGCCGCAGAAGCGCAACCCGATCTCCTCCGAACTGATGCTTGCGGCGTCCAAGGCGGTGCGCCAGCACGCCGGCCTGATGCTCGACGCCATGGTGCAGGATTTCGAGCGCGCCACGGGTCCCTGGCACGCTGAATGGATGGCGATCCCCGAAAGCTTCGTGCTGACCGCCGGCGCGCTGCACCAGGCGAAGTTCGCGCTCGCAGGCCTTATCGTGGACGAAGCGAAGATGAACGACAATCTCGCCCTCAGCCGCGGCCTGATTGTGGCCGAAGCGGTCATGATGGGGCTGGCGCCGCAGATCGGGCGGCAGGAGGCGCATGACGCGGTCTATGATGCATGCCGTCAGGCCAACGAGAAGGGAATCAGCCTTGCCGATGCGCTGTCCGCAGATTCACGGATATCGAGCCGCATCGACCGTGCCACGATCGAGGCACTCACCTCACCGAAAAATTACCTCGGGCTCGCGCCCGCCATGGTCGACCGGGTGCTGACATCGGCAACGCGTTGAAAACCAAAATGCGTGAAACTGCGTATCTTTCGTGCGTTGCAAGACGCTCGCACACTTGTGCCTTGCGATGCTAGACTTAGATTGAGCGAGAGACTTTCGGCAGAGGGCCCGGCATGACTGATCAACGCAACACCTCAACTCCCATCGATCCCGCGAAGCTCGACCGGCTGGCCGAGGTGGCGGTGAAGGTGGGCCTGGGCTTGCGGCCGGGACAGGATCTGCTTCTGACGGCGCCCGCGATCGCGCTGCCGCTGGTGCGGCGGATCGCCGTGCATGCCTACAAGGCCGGCGCCGGCCTCGTGACGCCGATCCTGTCGGACGAGGAGATGACGCTGGCGCGCTACCGCCATGGCCACGACGCCAGTTTCGATCGTGCCGCCGGCTGGCTCTACGAGGGCATGGCCAGGGCCTTCTCGGACAACACCGCACGGCTCGCCATCGTCGGCGACAACCCGATGCTGCTGTCGGGCGAGGATCCCTCCAAGGTGGCGCGCGCGAGCAAGGCGAATTCGATGGCCTATCAGCCCGCGCTGGAGAAGATCGTCAACTTCGACACCAACTGGAACATCATCGCCTATCCGAGCCCGTCCTGGGCGAAGCTGGTGTTCCCTGATGATCCCGAGGACGTCGCGGTCGGCAAGCTCGCGGATGCAATCTTCGCCGCGTCCCGCGTCGATCGCGAGGACGCGATGGGCAATTGGGCGAGCCACAACGCGGTGCTGCGCGAGCGCACCAACTGGCTCAACGGCCAGCGCTTTCGCGCGCTGCAATATTCGGGTCCCGGCACCGATCTCACCATCGGACTGGCCGACGGCCACGAATGGGAAGGCGGCGCCTCGCTCTCCAAGAACGGCATCAGCTGCAACGCCAATATCCCGACCGAAGAGGTCTTCACCACGCCGCATTGCCGCCGGGTCTACGGGCATGTCGTGAGCTCGAAGCCGCTGTCCTATCAGGGCACGCTGATCGACAACATCGCCGTGCGCTTCGAGGACGGCAAGATCGTCGACGCAAAAGCCTCGCGCGGCGCGGAGGTGCTGAACAAGGTGCTCGACACCGACGAGGGCGCGCGGCGCCTCGGCGAAGTGGCGTTGGTGCCGCATTCCTCGCCGATCTCGCAGAGCGGCCTGTTGTTCTACAACACGTTGTTCGACGAGAACGCAGCGTCTCACATCGCGCTCGGCCAGTGCTATTCGAAATGCTTCGTCAACGGCGCCCAGCTCACGCCGCAGCAGATCGCGGCGCAAGGTGGCAACCAGAGCTTGATCCATATCGATTGGATGATCGGCTCGGCCGAGACCGACATCGACGGCATTTTGGCCGATGGCAGCAAGGTGCCCGTGTTCCGCAAGGGCGAGTGGGCGAAGTAGGCGGCGTAACTCTCTCGATCGTCGACGAGCCGCGCCGCCGCCGGTGGCCGGAGCACCGGCGTCGTCGAGCTTTGTCCCAGGGCCGTTGCGCACTTTGTCGCACCCGGGAAGGACCGGGTCATGTCCGCGGATTCGCAAGGGAATTGCGACGTTAACCGTTTGCACCTGTCGCTTCCGGCCGATTCTCGAAATCGATGTAAGAAAGAATTAGAAACGGGCGACTAGCGTCCGAGCATCTTTCGAGACAATCCCGGCCGGGATTCGGCTGCAAATATCATTTTCCCGAGGAAGCAGATGGCATTGATTGAAGTCGGTAGTTTCAATGTGGACCTCGAGCTGCGGCCGATCGAGCCGTCCTGGATCATCGAGGGCAATCCGGTATCAAGCTCCCGCGTCGTGTCGACCAGCGCCGATGGCACAGCCCAGACCATCATCTGGCACTGCACCGAAGGGCGCTTCAACTGGTACTACGACATCGACGAGACGATCATGATCATGGAGGGATCGATCGTGCTCGAGAGCGACGGCATGCCGCCAAAGCGCTACGGTCCCGGCGACATCATCTTCTTCCGCGACGGCGCGCATGCGAAATGGCACGTCGAAGGGCACGTCAAGAAGATCGCCTTCTGCCGCAAGACCAATCCGGTCATGATCGGCTTCCTGATCCGCGTCGTCAACAAGCTGAAGAAGATGTTCGTCTCCACCGGCGAACGCCGGCCGGCCTCGCTGATGGGTGCCGGCTAGATCGGACAATAAGGTTTCAAGGACGCTTCCCAGCGGCCACGATGAAGAGGGGACGGGAACAACATCCCGGCCCCTCTTTTCGTCATGACGACAGCTCGAGCCGGTAGAATTCGGTCGCGGTCTGCGAGAACAGTGCCGTCTTCTCGGCCTCGCTCAAGGGCGAGGCGATACGCTTGAACGCGTTGAAGATCACCTGGTAGCTGCACTGGCCCTTGTCCGGCGGAAAATTGCTCTCGAACATCGCCCGCTTCACGCCGAATGCCTCGATACAGGTCTCGATATAGGGGCGCCACGCTGCGGCAAGCTGCTCGGATGACGGCGGTCTCTCGCGCAGATGGAAGTCGTAGCCGAGCAGGCACATTGCGAGCCCGCCGAGCTTCACCACCACGTTCTCGCACGTCGCGATCTCCCGGATCGACGCGCGCCACTGCGCAAACACCTCTTCGCGCCGGCCCGCAAAGCGTCCGACGCCGGCTGGGCCGCCGCAATGATCGAGCACGATCCTGGTCTCGGGGAAGGCGCGCGCCAACTCGGTCAGTTCGCCGATCTGCGGATGGAACAGCCAGGCATCGAAGCTGAGGTTCAGCGGCGCCAGACAGGCAAAGCCTTTGCGAAAGCTCGGATCCTGCAACAGCCCCTTCGGCCTATTCGCATACATGCCCGCGACGACAGGGTCTTCGTCCCAGGCCGACGAATGCCTGATGCCGCGGAAGCGGCCATTGCCCGCCGCGATCTCGGCTTCCAGCACCCGCCTGGCGGCGTCTCCCAGCAGAAGATTGGCGTGGCTGACGATGCCGGCGCAGATCGCGGCCGGGCCGTAGCCTCCGCTGGCGCTCATCGCCGCCACGCCATTGGCGAATTCGACTTCGCCGACGGGCCGGAATGCCTCAGGTCCGTGAGCGCGATACATCGAGCGGCAATCGACATAGACGGTGGCGGTGACGTTGTGGCCGGACGCGACGTCGGCGGCCATCTCCTCGATCAGATAGCGATGGCCGCGATTCCAGAGATGGTGGTGGGGATCGACGATCGGCCGCGCCGGATCGATGATTTCCTCCTGGTGCAGCGCGAGCCAGTCCTCGCGCGGCTCGACGAATAGTCCGCTCGTGTTGGCGGGAAGACCGCTTGCGGCCATCGGCATTCGCTCCCTTTATGTTCTTGTGGAAGGAGCCTAGCATCTGATCTCTTCACGCAGCAGCGCGTGTTCTGCAACCGCGTCCGTCGTCGCGAGCACAGCGGCGCTTTCATCAGCCCTTGCGCCGCTTCGCCCTCACATCGACCACGAGTCGCCAGTCGGCCGCCGTGGCCGGTTTGGATTCGCCGAGCCAGTGAAAGCAGTCGTCCGTGATCCCGGTAAAGCTCCACCGCGTCAGTTCGCCGGCTTCGGTCGTGCCTTCCTGCACGATGTCGTTGCCGCGCGGCCGGCCGATCTGCTGGCGGAACACGCAGCGCGCGGGATCGAACCAGGAGATTCGCCAGGCGGAAATGGTGGGGTCATAGACGCGCAGCGTCGTGCCGTACCAGTTTCCGGCGATCGGGAAAGCCGCCCCGTCTGCAGCGCGGGGGATGATCCAGACGTCCTGCACGGCGCGCCCTTCCAGCACCCAGCCAAAATGGATATTGCCTGGCGCTACGTGTTTCGTTCCGCCGGGTCCATGGGCCGTGATCTCGGCATCCCAGTCGCCGACGAAACGGCCATAAAGCTGAAGCGCCGCCGCGTGCGCGGGATTCGGTCCGTCCGCGTGCAACAATCTCGCAAACTCGGTCATGTCGATCTCCTGTCGCGGGGAGATCAACACCAAACGCCAACATCGGGCTTGGAGAAAATTGCGCCTCAGACCCCGTCGAGGATGATCACGGTCGGCTTCGGCGGCAGCGCATCCCGCGACATCCGGAACGATCGCTCGAGGCGCCGGTCGATCTCGAATTGCTGGCCGATCCGGCGCATGAAGTCGTCGAGCGGGGTGGCAAAGCGGTGCATCGGCAGCACCACCGAGGCGCGCAAGCGCTTGGTGATGTCCGAGATCCCTTCGAGCGACATGGTGTAGGTGCCGTCGATCGGCACCATCACGATGTCCAGCCGCCCGATCTGGGCAAAATGGCTGTCGTCCAGCTTGTGATGGAGGTGACCGAGATGGCCGATGCAAAGGCCGGCGGCCTCGAAGATGAAGATCGAATTGCCGTCGCGGATCATGTCGCTGCCGGCGTCGTCGCCGTAATAGCGGCGGATGTCCGTCGTGACGTTGCGGATGAACGTATCGCTGATGCGCTCCGACACGATCGCCGGCTTGCCGTCCTCGCTCCAGCCATGCAGCACATGGGGAATTCGTTTGTCGGGATATAGGGAATAGTGCGTGCTGTGCGCCCGATTCATGGTGACGACATCGGGCAGCCGTCCCACCTGATATGCGCCGCTATAGTCGGTCGCGATGCGCAAGCCGGCGGGCGTGTCGATGAAATAGGTGGAATGGCCGGCATAGGTGATTTGGACTTCGGCCACGGCCGCCGCCTGTCGGAATGCGGCCGGCATCACGCGGGGCGCCGCGTTGGCCATCGCCAAGCATTCGCTGCGTTGAAATGGCTGCTGGGCGAGCGCAGGTGCGAGGGATACGCCGAACAGCGCAAGGGCCGCCGAAACCAGTCGCCGCATGAGTCCGTCCCCGATGACTTCGAAACAAGTCTAGCGCGCAACGCGGTGCATGGCCAATGGGCCGCGATCAACAGCGCGTCAGTGTCGCACCTTCACGCCCGCCTGGGCTGAACCTCCAGGTGGCAGCGACGAGGCTGGCCGTGATCAGGCCGCTGATGAGGCCGGCAAGTGGCAGGGCGAGCAGCAGAGCGGCGGTCGCGGCCCAGCCGATCGAGGAGAACGCTTCGGCAAAGGTCGCAAGCCGCGAAGACGTCTGGCGGCGGCGGAATTGGCTGCGACGGGCCTGCACCCGGAACCAGAGCTGGATCGCCGTCGCCGAGGCCGCGCTGACGATGGTCGCACCGGCGCTGATGGCTGCCTGGAATGGCGAGGCGAAAGCGAGCGCGGCGACCAGCGGGCAGAAGATCACGGCGATTGCGATCAGCACCACCTCGATCTTGGCGCGGATGACGCTGGACGACGTCAGCGGCGCGGTGGCGACGAGGTCGGGCGCGTCCTCGCCCGAGATCGTCAGCCAGGCGAGCCCGCCGGCAAGCTGTCCGGCCGCCATCACGATGACGGGTGTGATCAGCGTCAGCGCTGCGGAGCTGTCGGCAAAGTTGCGCCAGAGCAGGAGTGCCGGCGGCACCAGATAGAGCAGCTGCATCAACGTCTGCGAGATCAGCCAGGGGTCGCGCCACAGGAGCATGAACTCCTTGCGCCGCAGCGCCTGCTGGCGCGATCCGCCGCGGAACGGGCGCTCCTTCGTGCGGGCGCGGCCGGACGTGCCGAACGCCGCTGCATCGATCGCGGTGTCGGCGAATCGGTGCGAAAAGATCGCCATCACGCTGCCGAGCAGCACCAGGGCGAGCGCGAGAAGCTGCAGCAGCGCCTCGGTGTCGCCCATGGTCGCCCGCGCCGGCCACCACCAGATGCTGTTCACGTCGGGCGCGTAGGCGGCAAGGCTCCCCGAGGTCAGGATGGTGAAGCGCGACAGCGTGCCGTAGGACATGATCGCCGCGACCTGCAGCGCGATCACGAAGCCAGCGCCGATGATCGCGGCGAGGACCTGGGCGATCAGGCGCGTTCGCGCCGGGCCGATCAGGCGGAACAAGAGAATGGTGACGGCGATCGCGATCGCCGCGGCCGACAGGCCCATCGCAATGACGACGCCGAAGGCGGCAAGCCAGCGCGCGCCACCGCCGATCACCAGCACGTCGATGAAAGGCGTCGAGAACAGCAGCGCCAGCACGGTGACGGTCAGCGCGATCGCGGCGATGCGGACCGAGAACAGATTGGCGAGCCGCGCCGGCGAGGACATGATCAGGTCGAGATCGGCCCGGGCGTAGAACACTCGCGTTACTGACTCGATCGCCTGCGACAGCATCAAGGTCCAGGCGAGAAAAATCGTCGCCGAAATCACGATCAGCGAGGTTTTGTCGAGCGGCAGCTGCAGGCCGGCGAAACGGCCGATCACCGCCCAGGCCGGCAGGTGCAGCAGCGCGGCGAAGCAGAGCAGGCCGATCACGGCAGCGCGCGTCCGCTTGCGCCGCCCGCCGGTCATCATGGCGAACCATTCGCGCCAGGCGAGCCGCAGCTCGTGGCGGGCAAACCAGGACAGCGCGGTTGCCGAGCTCATGCTGCGGCCTGAAGCGTCACCAGCGCGATGAAGAGATCTTCGAGGCTGGTATCGGCATGGCCGTTTTGTTGACGCAGCTCTGCCAGCGTGCCTTCGGCGACCAGGCGTCCGGACGCGATCACGCCGATGCGGTCGGCCATACGCTCGGCGACCTCCAGAATATGCGTGGTCATGATCACGGTGCAGCCGGCGCGGACGCGCTCGCTGAGCAGGTCCTTCACGTGGCGTGCGGAGACGGCATCGAGCCCCGTCAGCGGCTCATCGAGGATGATGAGGCGGGGATCGTGCACCAGGGCCCCCGCGAGAGCGACCTTCTGGCGCATGCCCTTGGAAAAGCCTTCGCAGCGCTCGTGCCGGTGCGGCGCGAGCCCGAGCGAGCTGAGCAGCTCTTGCGCGACCGGTTCCGAGGCCGAGGGGGAGATGCCCCAGAGGCCGGCGACGAATTCGAGGTATTCGAGCGGGGTGAGCTTGTCGTAGATCATGGGCTCGTCGGAGACCCATGCCATCACCTGCTTGGCGGCGGCGGGCCTCTGCAACGCATCGATGCCGAAGATCGAGATCGCGCCGGCATCGGGGCGCAGCAGGCCCGCAACCATGCGCAGGCTGGTGGTCTTGCCGGCGCCGTTGGGGCCGACCAGCGCATAGAATTCGCCGGCGCGAATGGTGAGATCGAGGCCGTCGACCGCCGGACGGTCAAAACGCTTCGTTAACCCTCGGACTTCCAGCGCCGAGTTGTCCGGCTTCATGACGGCCACACCATCCGGTTTTGCATCGCCCGAGACCATGACCCGAAGATATTTCGGCACGGTGAATCGCTTTGCCTCAAATTCCTCATCCGGGATCGACCAAAGGCAAGTCACCGTTTGTTGACAGCGCGCGAGCGTTCAGGCTGAATTGATTCCGGACAAATGGCGCTAACGCAGCGAGACGACTGCGTAGCGACTGGACACAAGATGCGGCAGGGCGGTCGGGAAGAACCGCGGGTTGCATCGGGAGGACACGCGTCGATGCTGGATTTTGTTCAGCAGCTGGTCAGCGGTGTTGCGCTCGGCTGCGTTTACGGCCTGATCGCGCTCGGCTTCGTGCTCGTTTACAAGGCTACCGAGGTCGTCAACTTCGCCCAGGGCGATCTGATGATGCTGGGCGGCTTCTTCGCCTTCACCTTCATCGGCATGATGGGCCTGAACTACTGGATCGGCTTTGCCGGCGCGGTGGCCGCGATGGCGCTGTTCGGCATGGTGGCGGAGCGCGTGGTGGTGCGGCCGATCCTCGGCTATCCTCAGTTCTCGATCATCATGGCGACGATCGGGCTGGGCTATTTCCTGCGCTCGGTCGCCGGCATGATCTGGGGCACCGACGACCTGAAGATCGAGACGCCGTTCAGCCAGGGCGTGCTGCGCATGGGCTCGCTGGTGCTCGCCTATGACAAGCTCTCGGTGATCGCGGCGACGATGATCCTGTGCGCGCTGCTCTGGCTGTTCTTCAACAAGACCATGCTCGGCACTGCGATGCGCGCCAGTTCCGAGAACATGCTGGCAGCCTACTATATGGGCATTCCGGTCAAGCGCGTGGTGTCGGTCGTCTGGGCGATCAGCGCGGCGGTCGCGACCTGTGCCGGCGTGCTGCTGGCGCCGATCACCTTCATCCACTCCAATGTCGGCCTCGCGCTCGGCCTGAAGGCATTTCCCGCCGCCGTGCTCGGCGGCTTCGGCTCTATCCCCGGTGCAGTGGTCGGCGGCGTCCTGATCGGGGTGATCGAGAGCATGGCCGGCTTCTACCTGCCGGAGGGCTGGAAGGACGTCGCGCCCTATGTCGTGCTGCTGACGGTGCTGCTCCTGAAGCCCGAAGGCCTGTTCGGCCTCCACGTCCGCAAGAAGGTCTGAACGCCATGCGATTCATGTTCAAGACCGACTATGAAGACGACATCAGGCTGTTTCCGCATTCGGGCTACGTCGTCACCTACGGCGTCCTGCTCGCCCTGCTGTTGATCGCACCGCATGTGCTGTCCAGCTATCTGATGAGCCAGCTCGTCTTCGTCTGCATCTATGCAATCGTCGGCGTGGCGCTCTTGATCCTGACCGGCTTCACCGGCCAGGCTTCGCTCGGGCACGCCGCGTTCCTCGCGATCGGGGCCTACACCGCGGCCTATTTGCAGACATACAACGTGCCGTTCCCGGTCTACTTCCTCGCCGCCGGGCTCCTGACCGGCATCATCGGCGCCATGGTCGGCTTTCCTGCCCTGCGGCTCACCGGCATCTACCTCGTCATCGCCACCATCTCCTTTGCCTTGATCGTCGAGGAGATCCTGGCGCGCTGGGAGAGCGTGACCCACGGCAACGAGGGCATGCGGGTCAAGACGCTGTCGTTGCTCGGCGTCGCGGTGCCGCGCGACAGCCCGACCTTCTATTACCTCTGCCTTGCCGTGCTGGTGCTGACCATCGTCGGCACGCTCAACCTGCTGCGTTCGCCGACCGGCCGCGCCTTTGTCGCGATCCGCGATTCCGAGACGGCGGCGCGCAGCATGGGCGTCAATGTCGCGCTCTACAAGGTGAAGTCCTTTGCCATCTCGGCGGCGATCACCGGCTTTGCCGGCGTTCTGTTCGCGCACAAGCTCTCCTTCATCTCGCCCGAGATGTTCACGCTCCAGCTCTCGATCGAGTTCATCATCGTGATCCTGATCGGCGGCACTTTCAGCCTGCACGGGGCGGTGCTGGGCGCGATCTTCATCGTGATGATCGATCCGTTCCTGACCTATCTCAAGGACGACATGCCCGGCATCATCGCCGGCCTCGCCGCGACCTTCGGAGCGAGCCCGGCGACTGCGGGAAACATCCAGTCGAACGTCGCGGCCTTCGCCTCGCTCAACGGTCTGAAGGGCGCGATCTACGGCATCATCATCGTGCTGTTCGTGCTGTTCGAGCCGCTCGGGCTCTACGGCCGCTGGCTCAAAATCAAGCTCTTCTTCCAGCTGTTCCCGCTCTACAAGCGCGCCACCTTCAAGCGGCAGAAGATCTACGTGAAGTCGGAGCGCAATCGATGAGCTATTTCCGTGCCGAGAACCTGTCGCTGCATTTCGGCGGCCTCAAGGCCGTCGACGCGGTCTCGTTCGCGGTCGAGAAGGGCGAGATTCTCTCGATCATCGGCCCGAATGGCGCCGGCAAGAGCTCGATCTTCAACCTGATCTCGCGGATCTACCGGCCGACCTCGGGCCGCATCTTCTTCGAGGACCAGGACATTACGGAGCAGCCGCCCTACGACATCGCCAGGCTCGGCATCGCCCGCACTTTCCAGAACATCGAGCTGTTCGAGAACGCGACCGTGCTGTCGAACCTTTTGGTCGGCCGCCACCGGCACTCGACCACGCAGCTCTGGCAGGAGCTCCTGTTTCTGCCGAGCGTGCGGGCCAACGAGAAGGTGCATCGCCGCCGGGTCGAGCAGGTCATCGAATTCCTCGATCTCGAACCCTATCGCGACAAGCTGATTTCGGGCCTGCCTTACGGCGTGCGCAAGGTGATCGAGCTGGCGCGGGCGCTGTGTTCGGAGCCGAAGCTGATCCTGCTCGACGAACCGTCGTCCGGCCTCAATGTCGAGGAGACCGGCGACATGTCGTTCTGGATCCGCGACCTGAAGAACGAGCTCGGCGTCACCGTGCTGATGGTCGAACACGACATGTCGCTGGTCAATCGCGTCTCCGATCGGGTCATCGCGCTGAACTACGGCCGGGTGCTGGCGATGGGCTCGCCCGCCGAGGTCCAGCAGCACCCCGACGTCGTCGCCGCGTATCTGGGAGCCTGACCGATGGATGCCGCCACGACCCCGGACACCATCCTGAAGCTCTCCAACGTCGAGAGCTATTACGGGCCGATCATGGCGATCCGGGGCATCTCGCTGGAAGTGCCGCGCGGCCGAATCGTCACGCTGCTCGGGGCGAACGGGGCCGGCAAGACCACGGTGCTGAAGACCATCTCGGGCATCCTCGATCCGCAGAAGGGCGCGGTCGAGTTTCTGGGCAGGCCGATCCAACGCATGGAGGCCGACCGGATCGTGCGGCTCGGCCTCAGCCACGTGCCGGAGGGGCGCGAAGTGTTCCCGTTCCTCTCCGTGCGCGAGAACCTGATGATGGGCGCCTATCCGCGCAAGGACCGGGACGGCGTTGCGGAGGATCTGGAGCGTGTCTACGGCTATTTCCCGCGGCTGAAGGAGCGCATCAACCAGCCGGCCGGACAGCTCTCCGGCGGCGAGCAGCAGATGCTCGCGATCGGGCGCGCCCTGATGAACCGGCCGACGCTGCTGCTGCTCGACGAGCCCTCGCTCGGTCTGTCGCCGCTGCTGGTGAAAGAGATCTTCACCATCATCCGCAGGGTTAACGAGGAGCAGGGCATGTCGATCCTCCTGGTCGAGCAGAACGCCAAGGTGGCGCTGGAGACGGCACATTACGGCTATGTGCTGGAGATCGGCCGTATCGTGATGAACGACAGCTGCGACCGCTTGATGCATTCCCAGGACATTCAGGAGTTCTACCTTGGCGCCAAGGAAGCGGGCGCGCGAGGCGAGCGGCGCTGGAAAAAGAAGAAGACGTGGCGGTGAGGACAAGCTGGCAGTAAGATGAGCTTGCCATCCGCGAGCATAGACCGCCGGCAAGGCAGGCAGCGGAGGCAGGCGACAAGGAGGGAGGAGAGGCGCATGGCCCGACCGGCGGTGCTGACGGTCGCTGATACGATCGCGAAGAGCTTCCTGCGCGCCGCCGAGACGCGGGGCGACAGGCCGGCGATCCGCGAGAAGAAGTTCGGCATCTGGCAACCGACGAGCTGGCGCGAATGGCTTGAGATCTCGAAGGAGATCGCCTACGCGCTTCGCGCGATCGGCTTCATGCCCGGCGACGTCGCCTCCATCGTCGCCAACGCCGTCCCGGAATGGGTCCATGCCGACATGGGTATCCTGTGCGCCGGCGGCGTCTCTTCCGGAATCTATCCGACCGATTCCGCGTCCCAGGTCGAGTATCTCGTCAACGATTCCCGCACCAGGGTGATTTTCGCCGAGGATGAGGAGCAGCTCGACAAGATTCTCACCTGCCGCGCACGCTGTCCGTCCCTGCAGAAGATCATCGTGTTCGACATGGAGGGCCTCAGCGGCTTCTGCGACGACATGGTGCTGTCGCTCGACGAGCTTCGCGCGCTCGGCCGCAACCACATGGTCGGCCGCGAAGCGCTCTGGCAGGAGATGATCGACAGCCGCAGCGCCGGCGATCTCGCGATCCTCGTCTACACGTCCGGCACGACCGGTCCGCCCAAGGGCGCGATGCATGCCAACCGCAGCGTCACGCACCAGATGCGTCATGCCAACGACTTCATCCCGGCGCGAGAGGACGAAGACCGGCTGATCTTCCTGCCGCTCTGCCATGTCGCCGAGCGCATCGGTGGCTACTACATCTCGGTCGCGCTCGGTTCGGTGATGAATTTCGCCGAGAGCCCGGAGACCGTGCCGGACAATCTGCGCGAGGTGCAGCCGACCGTCTTTCTCGCGGTGCCGCGCGTCTGGGAAAAGTTCTATTCCGCCATCACCATCGCGCTGAAGGATGCGACGCCGCTGCAGCAATGGGTCTATCGGCGCGCGATCGGCATCGGCTACCGCATGGTCGAGTGCCCGCTCGAGGGCAGGGCGCCGCCGCTGTCGCTGCGGATCGCCAACCGCATCGCCTACCTGGTCGCGTTTCGCAACATTCGCCGCATGATCGGGCTCGACCGCTGCCGCATCGCCTTCACCGGCGCGGCGCCGATCGCACCGGAGCTGATCCGCTGGTATCTGGCGCTCGGCATCGACATGCACGAGGTCTACGGCCAGACCGAGAATTGCGGGGTCGCCACCATGATGCCGGCGGAAAGGATCAAGCTCGGCTCGGTCGGCACCGCGGTGCCCTGGGGCGAGGTCGCGCTGTCGCCCGACGGCGAGATCCTGATCAAGGGCGACTTCCTGTTCATGGGCTATCTGAACCAGCCGGAGAAGACGGCCGAGACCATCGATCCGCGCGGCTGGCTGCACACCGGCGACGTCGGCACCATCGACAATGAAGGCTTCGTCCGCATCACCGACCGGATGAAGGACATCATCATCACGTCCGGCGGCAAGAACATCACGCCGTCCGAGATCGAGAACCAGCTCAAGTTCTCGCCTTACATTTCCGATGCCGTGGTGATCGGCGACAAGCGGCCGTATCTCACCTGCCTCGTGATGATCGACCAGGAGAACGTCGAGAAGTTCGCCCAGGATCACGACATCCCCTTCACCAATTACGCCAGCCTGTGCCGGGCGAGGGAAATCCAGGACCTGATCTGGCGCGAGATCGAACAGGTCAACGGCAATTTTGCCCGCGTCGAGACCATCAAGAGGTTTTATCTGATCGAACGCCAGCTCACCCCGGAGGACGAGGAGTTGACGCCGACCATGAAGTTGAAGCGCGGCTTCGTGAACAAGCGCTACGCCGCCGAGATCGAGGCGATGTATCGCGAGCGTGCAGTGGCGTGAATCATACCTTTCGAAAAAGCGAGGGAGCGATGGCCCCGCCCTTCGCATAATACGGGCCCAAAGGAGAGGAGACGTCAATGTCGAAGTCGTTCCACGCGTTCGGCCTTGCTATGGGCGCTATCGCGCTCGGTTGTCTGCCGGCCGTCGCGCAAACCAAGGTCACCAATGAAGGCATCTCGGCAACGGAGATCGTCATCGGCACCCATCAGGACCTGTCCGGTCCGATCAAGGGCTGGGGCGTGCCGGTCTCCAACGGCATGAAGATGGCCGTCGAGGAGGTCAACGCCGCCGGCGGCATCCACGGCCGGAAGATCCGCCTCGTGGTCGAGGACAGTGGCTACGATCCGAAGAAGGCCGTGCTGGCCTCGCAGAAGCTGATCGAGCGCGACAAGATCTTCGCAATGGTGGGGCCGATGGGATCGCCCACCGTACTCGCCGCGCAGGATATCCTGCTCGACGCCGGCGTCATGCAGCTCTTCCCGCTGACGGCGGCTGAGTTCACCTTCAAGTTCGACCCGGCCAAGCCGCAGGAGCGGCTGAAGTTCAACAATCTGCTTCCCTACGTCGAGAGCACGCGGGCGGCGTTGAAATACATGATGGAGTGGAAGAACTTCAAGAAGCCCTGCATCATGCATCAGGACGACGAGTACGGAAAGAACGTGCTCGACGGCTTCAACCAGCAGCTCGCCGCCATGAAGGTGCAGCCGGCCTCGATCACGAGCTACAAGCGCGGCGCCTCCGACTTCTCGGCGCAGGTCGCCAAGATGAAGTCCGACGGCTGCGACCTCGTCGTGCTCGGCGCGGTCCTCCGTGAGCCGATCGGCACAATGAGTGAAGCCAAGAAGCTCGGCTGGGACGTCACCTTCCTCGGCGCGACACCCGTCAACGTGATGGAAGTGCCGATGCTCGGCAAGGAGGCCGTCGAGGGACTCTATGCTGCAAGCGGCTTCGAGATCCCGTACGAGGACACCGCCAAGGGCAAGGTCAAGGACTGGCTGGTCAACTACAAGAAGATGTTCGGCACCGACGCCAACACCCAGGCCATCATCGGCTACAACGCGGTGATGACGTTTGCGTTCTACGCCAACAAGGCCGGCAAGGATCTCACCGGGCAGAAGATGCTCGATGCGCTCGAGTCGGGCGAGAAATTCCTCGACATCTTCAACTCGCCGCCGACCAAGTTCTCCAAGACCGACCACCTCGCCAACACCATCACCCAGGTGCAGCAGGTCAAGGGCGGCCGCTGGGTGCTGGTGAAGGACAATCTGATGTTCTGATGCTCTCTTGCGGAGAACTCGGTGCACCCTCTCCCCTTGCGGGAGAGGGTGGCTTCGCAACGCGAAGCCGGGTGAGCGGTTCTCTCCGCGAGGCGTTGTCCTTCGAGCGCGCCGATAGAACCCCTCATCCGGCGCGCGCAGTGCGCGCGCCACCTCCCAAAACGGAGAAGGAAGTAAAGAGTGAGGCGCGCCCTACAGCCGGCTGTTGTGGGCGAGAAGCTGTCGCAGGAAAAGGGCGGCGCGGCGATGGGCAAAACCGGCCGTCGGGCGTTAAGCAGAAATCCCGTGCCTGATCAGAACATCGCTGATTCTGACTGTCGGCGGACAACACTGGCATTCTTGTGTATAGTTCTACGCGCGCGCGAGGTGCCTGTTTTGGGGTTCGGAGTCATGCACAAGACACTTGCATCACTGTTGTCGTTGGCCATCATTGCTGTTGTTTGCGGCTACCCGGCGAGGGCGCAACAGGTCGCGGCCGAAACGCCGAAGGATGAGCTGTCCGCCCAGATCCGCTTGCAAGGTTTCGCCTGCGAAAAAGCGCTTGGTGCAACACGGGACAAGAAGCGCTCCCGGCCGGACTACGCTGTCTGGGTCCTCAAATGCAGCAACGCGACCTACAGGGTCTCGCGTGCCCCGGACATGGCGGCAAAGGTCGAGCTGCTCCGATGAGCGATGTGAGTGAACGCGTGGTGCATGATCCGGACCCGAAGCGCCGCGCTAGCGCAAAGTGTGCAGCGGTTTTCTGAAAAGATCATGCGCGATCAAGAAGCTAAAGCGCGATGATTTATCCCGATCTCATCGCTTAGTGCACTGAGGCCATTACCGGCTGGTCGGCATATTTCAGCACCGCAGACTGATGGAGCACGAACAGCGGTTGATAGCTCCGCTCAGCGTCGTCCTCGACCATCGCCATGCGGCGATTGTCGAGCATCAGCCAGTGGCCGTCGAGACGTGCAGCAGCAATCGCGTGCTCCTCGCCGGCGCGGGTGTCGCGCACCACGACGATGCGGAGGTCTTCCGCAGCTACGCCCGCCAGCCGCAGCGCGGCGAGCTTGGCGATGGCATAGTCTTCGCAATCGCCGGCGCCGCGCACGAAGGTCGCGAGCGGCGAGCTCCAGACGTCGTCGGTGCCGTCGTTGGCCGCGTGGATGGCGAGATTGATGGCGCGGTTGGTCTCGCCGAGGCGCGCACGGCCATCGCGGGCGCGGGCCTGGTCGACGATGGCGAGCAGCTTCAGGGCCGCGGGCGAGACGCAATTGTCCCGGTCGCCGTCGCACAGCGCGAGCTGCACCATGTCGTCGTCGAGCTTGTCCTTCAGCGTGGACCATTTCTGCTGGAGGCCGCCGGATGAGATGGCGAAGGCGAACACGCCGAACGGTTCGGCGGATTTGCGTACGAGGACGCCGGCGCCGGGCGACAGCAGCGTGCCGGCGCGAAGCTCGGCGGCCGATCCCAGCAGGATCAAGCCGCACAAGATCAGGATTGCACGCCAGGCGCGCGAGCGAGCAGCGGTCTCCATCTGACATCCCCTTCCCAGGCTTCGCGAGATCCCCTCGATCTCGACGTGCCGGGCTGTGTTGCTTCCCTGGAGATAGTGCGAGGCGGGCCGTTCTGTTCTGCTTAACGCGCCCGGCAGGGGTCCTAAAACCGTGGGACAGGCTGAAGCAGGCCAGCCCAAATTGCCTAAAATTTTACGGTCCCGAGGCTAGGGAGGGCGCTGCCGTGGTATGGATCCCGTTGCAGGCAGGCGTTGCGAGGTGGCTGATTCTGCGTCCTATGGCTAACAGCGCGCTATTTCGGGGGTTCTGTTACCTAGGTCACAGATCTAGTTCCATATCTGGCGCAGGATGTTGCCGGGCACCATGCAATGAAGATGACGCAAGTATCGCTTCGACCAATTTTACAATGAACGACTTGGGATGATGGGGAATGCGTGCATCTAAGCTCAATTCGACTTCAGAATGCTTGGAGTGTTACTTCAGCTTCTCTGGGAGTGCGCCAGCCTGCGGGGGCTCTTATGACCAAGTGACGCGAAATCACACGAGCAATAGATGGTTTCGCTAAGGACTTGGTAATGCTAAGCAAGCTTAGGCAATTGATACTTACTTAAATTTTAACCCTTTTGCGGTGCCCCGGTTGAACTACGCTGGCAAATTCGACGCCGCGACGTCCTTGGACGGCCAGGTTTCCGGTACGCCTGGCCACGTCCATGCCGATTCCCTTGCGGCCAAGCCCTTCATCGCAAAGGGACATGGCCATGTGCCTGATGGCGCGTTCGTCGTTCCCGACCCCAACCTGATCTTCAACGGCGAGTTCAAGCGCGCCGGCCTCGATCTCGTGCTGTCCCACGAAGGGCAGGAGTTCGTGGTTCACGATTATTTCAGGGGCGAGAAGCGCGCCGCAATCGCCTCGCCCGACGGCGCCCACCTCACCGGCGACATCGTCAATGCCCTCACCGGCCACGTCCAGGTTGCCCAGGCCGCGCCCGGCACCGCTGCGGCCCAGGTCATCGGTCACGTCACAAAACTCTCCGGCAGTGCGACCGCGATTCGCAACGGCGTCTCGGTCATCCTGAACAACGGCGACAATGTCGAGAAGGGCGACGTGGTCTCGACCGGCGCCGATTCGACGCTTGGCATCACCTTCATCGACGGCACCGTGTTCGGCCTGTCCTCCAATGCGCGGATGGTGCTGAACGAGATGGTCTACGACCCCAACGGGTCGAGCAACTACTCGCTGCTCAGCCTAGTTGCGGGCACCATCACCTTCGTCGCCGGCGAGACCGCCAAGCATGGCGACATGAAGGTCGACACGCCGGTCGCCACCATGGGCATCCGCGGCACGGCGGTGCTGACCCAGATCAACTTCGTCGTTCCCGCCGGCGGCGGGGATCCGCAGCCACAGGCGAGCTTCCAGGTACTGGTCGAGCCGAACGGCACGACCGGCTCCTACATCCTGTTCGACAAGGTCACGCTGCTGCCGATCGCGACGGTGAACCAGGCCGGCCAGATGATCCAGATCAGCGGCGGCAACGTCTCGATCGGCAATGCGCTGATGTCGCCGGAAATTCAGAAGCTGATCACGGACGTGTTCACGCTGAAGTTCACCGACAACAACACCAACACCAAGCTGACCACGAACTTCACCGACACGATCACGCCGATCAGCCTGGACTTCGCGTTCAAGTCGGGGTCCGGCCCCGTCGCAGTCGCGACATTCGTCAATCTCAGCCCGCAGGGACGCGACGGCCCCAGCAATTCAACGCAGCAGGCCACCCGTATTCCCGGCCAGCCGATCGTGCAAAGCTTCGACGCCGGCGGGAATGTAAAGACGGCGTTCGCGCTGACTGAGCGCGCGGGCATAACGGGCGACACGAACGCCGATACGATCACCGGCCTGATCAGATTCGTCGATCAAAACCTCGGCGACCGGCCGACAGTGTCGGTGAGTCTCGCCGAAGCGCCGAACTACGTCTACAAGAGCGCCGGCCAGCAGGACGTTACTGCCTCGCTCACCGAGCTCCAGAAGCAGGGCATCGCAGCGACGCAGATCCAGATCAGCGTCGTCGCCGACCCCGCCAACGAGAACAATGGCTCGGCGGTCTGGACCTACACGATCCCCGACAAGGTCTTCGACTTCCTCGCGGCCGGCGAAACCCTGACGCTGACCTACATGGTGCGGGTCGATACCAATTTTGTGGTGAACCCCGAGTCCAGGTTCATCCCGATCACCATCACGATCACGGGGACGAACGACAAGCCTACCGTCGCGACGTCGGGTGGCACCGTCATCGAGCAGGTCGGGACCGGTAACGAGGCTCTGGACGTCATCACCGGCACGGTCACCTTCGCCGACGTCGATCTGACGGATCGGCCGATCGTGAGCGCTGAGCTCTCGTCGACCCAGCCGTTCAAATATCTCGATGCCGAAGGCAACGACATCACGGCCACGCTGACGCCGCAGCAACTCGCCGCGATCGCAGCCGTCAAGGTGCCGCTGACGGTGGTGCAGGGTGCAGGGAACGGCAACAACGGCTCGGCCACCTGGACCTACAGCGTTCCCGACCATCTCTTCGACTTCCTTGCCGAGGACGAGAAGCTGATCCTCAATTACGTGGTGCAGGTCGATGACGGGCACGGCGGCATCGTCAGCACGCCGCTCACGGTTTCCATCAATGGTGCCGACGTCAATGTCGAGGGCACCAACGACGTACCGACGATCATCGAGGACGACACGATCTCGACCGGCGCGGTGACGGAGGATACGGAAGTCCTGACGGCCAGCGGTACCATTGCCTTCAACGATCCTGACCTCACGGATACACACACCGCGAGTTATATCCTGAAGTCGACGACGTCGAGCGCGCATCTGCCCGGATTCGGCGATGGTACCTCGCATATTGGCACGTTCGTGCTTGGACCGGTGAGCGAGAACCCGGGCGCCGGCACGAAAGGGGCCGTGGGCTGGACCTTCACGATCGACAACAACGATCCGGTGCTCCAGTCGCTGGCGCAGGGCCAGACCATCACCCAGGTCTACACCGTTACGGTCGACGATCTCCACGGTGGAACGGTCACCAAAGACGTCACGGTCACCATCACGGGGGCCAACGACGCCCCGACCATCACGAGCGATGAAGACGCGGCGAAGGGCTGTGTCACCGAGGACACGGGCCCGACACTCTCGATCTGCGGCACACTGGCGATCCAGGATCTCGACCTGATCGACACTCATGCCGCGCAGGCCGTGTTCAAGTCGTCGACGTCGAGCGTACATCTGCCGGGCTTCGACGACGGCACGCCGCTCGGCTGCTTCACGATTGATCCGTCGGTGTACGAATCCAACACCGACACCGACAACGGCGCGACGCTGGGCTGGCATTTCACGCTCGACAACAGCAATGCGGTGCTGCAGTCGCTGGCGCAGGGCCAGACCATCACCCAAGTCTACACCGTCACGATCGACGACCATCACGGTGGGATGGTCACGCAGGACGTCACCGTCACGATCAACGGTATCAACGACGCGCCGACCGTCACCAGCAGCGCCGCAGATGCCACTGGAGCGGTGACCGAGGATGCCAGTGCGACGTTGGCGATCTGCGGTACGCTGGCGATCCAGGATCTCGACCTGATCGATACCCACACGGCGGAAGCCGTGTTCAAGTCATCGTCCGTCAGTTCGGCCCTGCCGGGATTCGGTGCCGGCGCGAACATCGGTAGCTTCACGATCGATCAGTCCGTGCTCGAATCCAGCACCGATACCAGCAACGGCGCGACGCTGGGCTGGCACTTCAGCCTCGACAACAGCAATGCGGTGCTGCAGTCGCTGGCGCAGGGCCAGACCATCACCCAGGTCTACACCGTCACCTTCACCGACGATCATGGCGCCCAGGTCTCTCAGGACGTGACGGTCACGATCACCGGCACGAACGACGCGCCGACCCTCGCCGATCTCGACATTGGTCCGCTCACGGATACTGCCGCGGCCGACACCTTCTCCGATCTCACCGGCCATTTGTCCGGAACGGATGTCGACAGCGGCGAGACGGCGACGTTGACCTATGCCGTTCTGAACGCAGATCACCATGCGGTGACGACGGTTGCAGGACTGTACGGCTCGCTGACGGTCAACCCCGACGGCAGCTACAGCTACGTTCCCGACGCAGCCGCGATCAACGCGCTTTCGGAGGGCGACTATACGGATACGTTCACCGTCCAGACCAAGGACGCGCATGGTGCGACCGGCACGGCAACGCTCACGGTGGACGTGACCGGCGCGGACGACGGGAACGCCGCACCGGTGATCGACGTGAACCAGATCAGCGTATCGCAGGAAGGCGTCCAGGTCTTCATCCACGGCATCACGGTCATCGACGCCGACGCTGCTCCCGATGAAACATTCGCACTCACCGTGGCGGCGGATTCGGGCACTTATGTGGAGCCTGGACCGACGTCCGATACGCTGGCGAGTGTCAATTCAGCACTCCAGGGGCTGATCTATACGGAGCCGAGCCAGAGCGCGACTGCGACGGATAAGTTGGCGGTCACGGTGACCGACGGTCACGGCGCGACCGATACGATCAATCTGATCTTCAACCTGAACGAACAAGGCCCGGTCGCCCTCGCCAGCACCAGCGGCAAGGATGTGCTGTTCGGGACCGGCTATCAGGACCAGTTCGTATTCGCCGCCGACTCCAACCACGACACGATCCTCGATTTTGAGCACGGTCAAGATCACATCGACCTGACGGCGGTTGTGACGACCGATATCGACTCGGCATGGATAGCCCAGCACGTGGCGGCCTCAGGAGCTGACACCCTGATCACGATCAATGCGACGGACACCTTCCTCCTGAAGGGTGTCGCCCAGGTCCAGGCGAGCGACTTCATCGTCCATGCCTGATCGCTGCGCGATGGGCTGCGACCGTCCGCACAGCCGATCCGCGCTGCCGTTCGCCGCGAAAGCGTGATATCCAACCCTCATGAAACGTCTCAAGATCCTGCGGCGGTGGTTTGCGCGGAAGCTTGGCCTTGCGCGGCTGATGTGCCTCGTCCTGCTGGTTCTGTTTGCCGGCGCCCGCCTCTGGGATCCGCCGCCGATCCAGGAATTGCGGCTGCGCACCTTCGACATGTTCCAGCTGATCGATCCGCGCCACAAGGCGGTGCGGCCAGTCACCATCGTCGACATCGACGACAAGAGCCTCGCCAAGCTCGGTCAGTGGCCGTGGCCGCGGACGCGGATCGCCGATATGATCCAGAACCTCACCCAGAGCGGCGCGGTGGCGATCGGCTTCGACGTGGTGTTTTCCGAGCCCGACCGGCTCAATCCGGACCTGGTCGCGGACCAGATGCGCTCTCTCGACGATGCCACCCGCGCCAAGCTGCGCGAGCTTCCAACCAATGACCAGATCCTCGCCGAAGCGATCAAGCGCTCGCGCGTGGTGCTGGGCGAGACCGGGCAGCGGGCGATCTCGTCCGAGATCGACAAGTCGCTGCCTTTCACCGGCGTCGCGACGGTCGGCGAGGAGGGCGCCGAGCGATTTCTGTTCGAATTCCCGGGCCTGCTTCGCAACGTACCGGTCATCGAGAAGGCCGCGGCCGGCCGCGGCCTGTTCACCATCAAGACCGAGCGCGACGGCCTGATCCGCCGCGTGCCGATGGTGATGCGCGCCCAGGGCAACATCATGCCCTCGCTGAGCCTCGAGATTCTGCGCGTCGCCACGGGCACGCCGACGCTGCTGATCCGGACCGACAAGACCGGCGTGCGGGCCGTTCGCCTCAAGGGCGTCGAGATTCCGACCGACAAGAACGGTCAGCTCTGGGTGCATTATGCGCGCCAGGACCCCTCGATCTACGTCTCGGCGGCCGACGTCCTCGACAACACCGTCCCGCCAGCCAAGCTCGCCGGAAAGCTGGTGCTGGTCGGCACCTCCGCGGTCGGGCTCAACGACATCAAGACCACGCCAGTGTCCTCGACCATGCCCGGGGTCGAGATCCATGCCCAGGTGCTCGAGAGCCTGCTGAGCAAGGCGGTGATTTCCCAGCCGAGCTACGCGCTCGGCGTCGAATTGATCGCCGCGCTCGTCATCGGCCTGCTCGTCATCATCTTCACCCCGAATCTCGGGCCGGTGCGCCTCGTCCTCGCCGGTGCGACGTTCGCAGCGATCCTGGTCGGCACGTCCTGGTTCTTCTACGCGCAGCGCCGCTACCTCATCGACTTCACCTATCCGCTGCTCTCGACCACCGCGATCTATCTGACGCTGATCTTCGCCAGCTTCGTGCGCGAGCAGCGCCAGCGCGTGCAGATCCGCGGCATGTTCGCGCAATACATGTCGCCGGTGCTGGTCGAGCAGCTGGCGCAGTCGCCGGAAAAGCTCGTGCTCGGCGGCGAGGAGCGCGAGATGACGATCATGTTCTCCGACGTGCGCGGCTTCACCACGATCTCCGAGAGCTACAAGCACGATCCGCAAGGGCTGATCGCGCTGATGAACCGCTTCCTGACGCCGCTGACCGACGTGATCATCGAGCGCAAGGGCTACATCGACAAATACATGGGCGACGCCATCATGGCGTTCTGGAACGCGCCGCTCGACGATGCCGAGCACGAGGTCAATGCCTGCGAGGCGGCGATCCAGATGTTGGAGCAGATCGACGTGGTGAACAAGGAGCGCGAGCAGGAAGCCGCGGATGGCGGCCACGTCTACATCCCGCTCAATGTCGGTATAGGTCTCAACACCGGTATCGGCGTCGTCGGCAACATGGGCTCCGACCTGAAGAAGAACTATTCGGTGCTGGGCGACAGCGTGAACCTGGCCTCGCGGCTGGAAGGGCAGACCAAGGAATACGGCTTCCCGATCATCGTCGGATCCAGGACCGCGCTCGCGGCCAAGGAGAAGTTCGCGATCCTCGAGCTCGACTTCATCATGGTCAAGGGCAAGACCGAACCGGAAGTCATCTATGCCATCGCGGGCCGCGAGGACGTGATGCATTCGGGCGCGTTCCAGCGCCTGCGCAATATCACCATCGAGATGCTCGGCTGCTACCGGAGCCGCAACTGGCAGGGCGCACTGGACGCGATCGAGCGCGGCCGCCGCAGCGAGGACGCCGACACGCTTGAGAAGCTGTTCAAGCTCTACGAGGCGAGGATCAAGGAGTTTCAGCTCAATCCACCGCCGGAGGGCTGGACCGGTGCGTATGCGCTGCTGACGAAGTAGGCTGCAAGTGAGTGGGCATCGCTCGTGCCAAACTAGAGCGGTTCACGAATTTATTGAATCGGAAGGGATTCCGGATCTGGGGCGAATATGATTCAAGATGCTGGCTGGGCTGGAGGCCAGCATCCGATGGTGCGACCCATTTCCAACGATTTGCGTAAGC